>JGI12447J12854_1000033_pt1 | contig 61788 bp, 86 predicted proteins | sample A23P2SouthBayCA_2_FD_12854 | JGI IMG/M metagenome (IMG submission 12854)
GGCTCGCCACGCGATCGGATCGCTGCCGACCCGCCTGTGTGGATGTAACCTCCTTGAGAGCCGTGCCAACCGATCAGCGGCGACGGATCACCGAGTCGGAGTGTTGCAGGATCCGCGATGATGTCGGCGAACAGGTACGCGACGCCGTCCTCGAGCGTTCGGACACCATCAGACGCGTCGGGGAGATCGTCAGCCGATCGGACGATCGTCACGCCCGGGAGGCCGGCGAGATCAGCACCGACCTCGTGCTCGACATCGAGCCAAGAGTCGCCGTCCCCCAACCATATCGTTCCATCCGAGGCGTCTTTGGCAACTCTGCCTGCGGTCGGGGAGAGAGACGTCGGGTTCGATCGGATCTCGGCGTTATCTGCGAGCAGTTCGATGATCTTGGTCAGCGGGACATCGCCTGTTGCTGTGGGCTCGACGTTCCGGGGACGTTGGTCGTTCATGGGTCGTTAAGAGTAATGCTGCACGAACGTGTGACGTTCGTTGTAATGCACTGCCATGTCTCCAGAGAACGACGGGAACCAACGCTCCTGAGCTATCGAGACCAGACGCTCGAGTTGATCCAGCGTGACCGGCTGGCCAGCCTCGTCGATGAAGGCAGGAGTGCCGTACTCCGCAACCATTGGACCTGGGCCGTAGCCCGGGTTCGTGATCTCTTTGAGCCACTCGCAGGCTTCAGTCGTCTCGGAATCGTCCGGTCCAAGCCATTTGAAGAGCCGGTCGTCAGACTCGGGCATCCGTTCGTACCCGATTCGACGCGACTCGTTGAGCACGTTCGCAACCTGTGGCCGCAAGGCGTCCATCGCGTCTTCGACCGGGATCTTCCACCGATCCGCGAAGTCCTCGGCTAGCGAACGGAGACTCCAGCCCTGCGGTTGCGTCAGCTTCGTCTTCAGGAAGCCTTTGATCGCATTGCCGGTGACGTTCGCCGCCTCGAACTCGCCCAGGTAGACGGCGCCGCGCTCGATCGCCTCGTCGACGAGGTCCTTGACGAACTCCGGCATGTCCTCGTTGTCCGCGAAGAACGGTTCCCGAGCCTGCTGCTCGAGTTCGACGTCGTCGTCCGGATCGTACCAGACGATGTGTTTGAACGCCTGCTCGAGCGATCGGAGTGCCTCTTCCCGTTCCGCGTGGGTCTCATCAGCGTTCCGAGGGTCTGTGGCCTCCTGGTTCAGATCCGGCGTGACATCTCCCGGGTTGACGTCCGTTGGCGGGTCGTCTTCGTTCGTCGGCCCTTCGCCGGCGCCGGCATCAGGTTCGTCGACGTCCATCGGGCCGTCAGTATCGAGGATCTGGACTTGTCCGTCCTCGATCTCGATCGGGATGCCGTTCTGTTTCGCGGTCGCAGCCGCCTGGATCGTCTCGAGTGTGGACGGCTCTTCCTCTTCGCGCTGCGGCGGCACGAAGGTGAGCTGCCAGTCGTCGTAGCCGAGGACGTCCATCAGCTTCTGGAGTGGACCATCGCGAAGGTCCTGCTGCGCGGCTGCCTTCTCCCGGTCGTTGACCTCGAGTTGTAGGCCTTCGTTGTTGAGGCCGCCGGCATCATCGAGTTCGGAGTCCTGAGCGTCCGTGAGCCCGTAGACCGATCGGATATCGCTCTTGTAGTCCTTCTTCAACTGGTCGGACTGGCCCAGGATCTCGTCGGACATCATGTCGATGACCTGGACCTTGTTGGTCGAGTCGTCGGCTCCCCTCGGGATCTCGTTGTAGATGAAGCCCTGGGCGTACGCGTCCTCGTCTTTCTCGTCCTGGGCCATCTCGAGTTGCTTCTCGACGGCGGCCTTGTTCGTCGTGTGGACGAACCCCATCTTCCCGGGGAACCGGTTCGTGTTCTGCTGGTCGTAGAACCCGGCAGCGTAGAGATCCATCCACTCGAGGATCGCCTGCTTCAACCAGATCGAGGAGACCGGACTAAGTCCGTCGTGGCCGGCGAGGAACGGTTCGAACGGTGCGTGGTCGATGACTTCGTCGGCGAAGTAGACCTTAGTCGGTTCGTCGTCGGAGATCTCATCGACCTCGGCGTAGTGCACCTCACGGAGATCGGCGCCACACTCAGGACACTGACCCGGGTGATCTTTGACCTCGTAGTCTTCGTGAGGTGGGCGATGGATCGGGCAGGCCCACCAGTAGCCACCCAGACGTCCGTTCGTGTCGACGACCGGCTTGATCCGTTTCGGATCGGCGCGGACGAGCTCGTCGACGCGTTCGATCACCTCGCCGCCGACAACGCCGTAGGTCTTCTTGACGATGTGAAGCCAGACGCCGAGTCGGCTAGCGTCTCGAGCGAGGAACTTGTACAGTTCGCGGAGACTCTGCCCTTCGCGGTTGACCGACCGGAAGAACTGCTCGGCCTCTGTCCTCTGCTGCTGTGACGGCTCACGCGTCGGGGCGTCGCACTCCTCGCAGTACTTGACGTCTTCATCGAACTCCGCCTCGCACTCAGTGCACTTGCGAGTGAATCGGGGCTCGAAGCGGGGGAACTGGTTCCGGTAGAGTTCGTCCGATCGCGTCTTGATCGCTTTCGCGATCTCCATTCCGTGGAGAGCGAGCGACTCGAGGGCAACCGGGCCGAGGTCCGTGCGGAACTCGTTGGCTCGCCGGACGATCCCGCCCGACTCGTGCTCGTCATCTCCGTGAGGATCAGGGGTCGGTTCGGTCTGTGTCGAAAGGCCGGCGAGGGCGCTCTGTTGAGCCAGGTGCTGGCTATACTGCGGATGGATAGCAGCGTCCTTGCCGGGTTGTGGATTCCGTGACATGGTTTAGAAAACGTCGTTGAACGAGTGTTCGGACTGGGTGATCTCGCTCTGACCACCGCTGTCTATCACGCGCATCGCCAGTTCGATCGCGTCCAGGCGGTCGTCGTGAGCTGCGTTGGGGAACTGCAGCCACTCTTCCGTCTCGAAGAGCCGCCATCGCTCGGCGTTCGGATCGCCGACGATCCGCAGCTCGGCAGCCTCGAACTTCGCGCCGAGGTCGTGGATCCGGCCTTCCTTATCCGACGTCGACTGAACTGGGGTAGCAGGGTAGCGTGACGAGTCACGCATCCGCTGGGCGACGCCCGGTGCCTTGTTGGCTTCGACCTGGATCTCGGAGTAGAGCGTGTGCGGATCTTCGAGGCCAACGTCATCCACGAGCGAGTCGTCGACGACGTCGGCGAGCGTTGTGCCGGCGTGGCGGTCGTCGGCCCGAGCGAACGTCTCGAGGTGGTCGAGCGCCCAGTCAGCCGTCTGCTTGACCGACATCCCGCGCTCGTGGAAGAGCCCACAGAGGTAGGACTCGTTGTACTCTCGGTCGAAGGCGACGATCGCCAGTGCCGAGAAGTCCGAGTCTCCCTGGGCAGCCTCCTGGAGGTCTTCCACGACGCCGACGTCGACGCCGGCGGCCCAGCGGTAACTCGAGGGTGGTTTCGGAAGCGCGTCCTCGTAAACCAGCCAGTCGCTCTCGAAGACCTCGCCGGAAAGTGCCTCGGGATCCTGCTGGTTCTCCCGCCGCCAGATGGCCGTCGAGTCCTCACTGTCGACCAGGTCGTACAAGACGGACTCCGGCGGTCGGTGTTCCGGCCAGAGAACGGTGACGTCGTGGTTCGGGATCACACCGTCAGGAGCAACGTTCACGCCAGGCGGGAGGTCGGCGACGTCGTCGTAGATATCGCCGTCGGTTCCTCGGACCTTCCAATCGCGGTTCTCGACGAGTGGCCAGTCCTCCTCGGCGATCGCCTTGTGGACCATCGTATGCCAGCGATGCGATGAGAGGATGTCTGTCTCGTAGAGATCCAGCGGGTGTTTCCGAGTGCCGATCATCAGCTGGACCGGGCCATTCGGGAGATCGGTGTCGCCGTCCGGGAGGTTCTTCTCGTAGTCCCTGTAGTAGCTGCGGACGTTCCGTCGCTGCGTCTCCGTCCGTTGGTTCTCCCAGTCCGCGATGTCGTCCCAGATGATGACATCGAAGTGTTTCCCGGTGACCTGGCTCTCGAGACCGTACGGCGCGATCGTCGACTCCTTCTGAGAGTTCTCTGTCGTGTCGAGTTCAGTGCTCGGGAGTGGCTTCTCGAGTTCGATCCCGAAGTGAGGTGCGTAGTGTTCGACGCGGTCGACGACCTTCGCCGTCCGCTCGGCGGCCAGATCTTTCGTCTTCGAGATGACCGCGATTCGGATCCAGGGGAAGCGGAGGATCAGCCACGTCGGAACGACCACCCCACCGCCTTCGCTCTTCCCCTCTCCTCGAGGGAGCAGCGCCGCGATCCGCGTCGATGCGTTGGGGTAGTCTTCGTCGACGGCCTTCCAGACCAGCGTGTACAGCTTCTGGAGGTGTGGACCTGGAGCGTGGGGGTAGTCGAAGAGGATTTCCGACGTGTTCGCCGGATGTGCCAGCGCGTGATCCGGGCCGAACTGCTGGGGAGACGTCGCCTGACTCATGTCTGTGGTTCCGCGTCGTACCGATCCTCGAGGGTCTTCTTGTCCTCACTCGAGAGCGTGAACTCGAAGCCCCCCTCCATGGCGTCGGCCTTCTGAGTCTCCGGATCGTCCAGGAGACCGAGGTCTTTGAGCCACTGCCGGCGGTCGCTCGAAAGGCGCTTCTGTGCGGTGAGAACGACCGATTCCTTGTACGACTCGACGACAACGGAGCCGTCTTCAGGGTTGAAGTCCCGTTCTGTTTCCCGATCGACCAGCGGATTCCCCGACTTGAGGGAGTCTGGCTTCTCGGTCGCCCACCGATCCAGGACGACGTCTTTCACGTGGGAGACCGAGAGCCGGAACAGTTCCATTTCGAGGCCGACAGGCGGCTCTTCGCCGTGTCGGTCCTGATAGCGCTCGGTGTAGTCTTCGAAGATCTCGTCGACGAGGTCGCGGAGACTGTCGTCGAGGACGTCCTGGTAGAACGTGTTCTCGTCAGCGTAGGCGCCATGGGTGACCGCGTTGGTGTTGTCTTTGGGCGCTCCAGACCCTTCTCGAGAGCCACCCGAGCCCGCGTTGCCACCGTGGTGTTTGCAGCGACCCTCTCCGACGTGATCAGTACCGCGGCCAGGTGTCGACTTGCAGTAGCCAGCGAAAACTGTCTCGTCGCCACGCTTCTCAGTCCGCTTTCCGCGGCAGTCATCGCCGGTCGGATCGAGGGTTGGAACCTCGTCAGATGGCTTGCCGATGAGCTCGTCTTCGTTGACGTCCATGGAAATGATTGTTTCGTAAGCGGTCAGTCGCCGCGCGAGGCAGCGGAGAGAGGGTGTTTTCAGTCGATTCTATAGAGGGACGTCGCCGGCAATCTCGACGTCAGCCGGGTCGACGTAGTCAGCATCGTCAACACGAAAGAGCAGGTCGTTCTCGATGATGTCGGCAGCCGTGATCTCGCCAGAAGCCGTCACGGAACCGTCGACCCGGGCGATGAGGAAGTCACCTTCCCTCTCGGTGAGGTTCTCTGCTGTCTGTTCGTGGATCGCTGCTCGGTCGTCTGTTCCGACCGGGATGGCGATCTCGAACTCGGGGCCGTCGCGGATGAAGTTGAACGGCCCGTCGTACTCGAGTGTTGCTCCGTCTGTACTGTCGACTATCGTGATGCTGTTGACTGTCTGTGTCATGAGATTCTATGAGTGGTCGATGCCGAGAGCATCGAGTGCCTGTTTCGTGCGCTTCGACGGTTCGTATCCAGTGATGAACGCTCGGTGCCGACCGGCGTCCCATGGGACGTTCTGACCGTATTCCGGTGTTGGAAGGGACAAGTCGATCACGCGACCGTCGCTATCGCGGAGGAACCAGTGGGCCCCGACGCCGTCGTCGTAGACGTCGTCCCAGCCGATCCGGTAGACGTTGTAGCCGGCGTCCTTGCCACCCTGGGCGTGGAAATAGGCCTCGCTCAGGACATAGCAGGCTTCCCGGATCGGATCGATATCATCGGTCTCGTAGTCGTCGTGACGGACGTCCGGGTTGTTGCGGACGTAGTCGCGCAGTCGCTCAGCGGTGTCGTCCGGTTCGACTAAGACCTCGGTCATGGATTCTATGTGTCGCGGTAGTCGGGTTGCTCCTCGAGGAAGCGCTCGACGAGGTCGCGGTCTGTGTCCTGGACGTCGTCCGGGAGCTCATCGAACGGGACCCAGTAGTCCTGCCACCGCTCGAGGCGATCGTCGCTGATGTCCTCTTCGTCGGCGATGTGCATCGACCAGTGGGCCCACAGTCGGTGAGCGAGGACTGCGAGATCGTCGTCAGTCATAAATTACTCCGTGATCTCGTCAAGTCGATATCGGTAGCACACCTCGTGGTGGCCGGAGAAGTAGTGCTCGACGTCGTGTTTGAAGTCGTCGCCAGGTGTCGCCGATCCGTCTCCCGACTCGTACTCGACGATCTCGCGAGCAAAGTTGGGTCCAGTGTCCGATTCCCAGACGGTGTGGAATGCAGTTGCGGTAAATCCCCCATCGTCATGGACAAGTGTTTCTACGGTGATCGGGGCGTCTCCGATGCGACCACGGAGAAGTGACCGGCAACGGTTCGCGTAGTACGCCGCGGCTTCAACAGCCTCGGTTGGTCGTCTTTGTGTCGTCATGGTATGAAAAGGTCACCGCCAGTACTCGAGTCGCAGTGGCGGTCGTGCCCGGATCCAACCACCAGGCGTGCCGTCCCAGAGCATATGCCAGCCGTCGTAGCCGACCGGAATCGCGTCGTCTCCGCGATCGAGAGGGTCGTCGGGCATCGCTCAGCTACTCTTGTTGTTCGCGTCCGATGGGTCAACGTCCTCGCCGTCCTGGACGCTCTCCGCGTAGGCCGGACTGATTCCTGCCTTCCGGTAGAGTATGGCGAGTGCGAGCTTCGCGAGATCTGCACCGGGGAGAAGCGCTAACGAGATCGCTGCGCCAGTAACGGCTGTGAGTTCTGCGAGTGTGAGTGTGATCTCAGTCATCGGTTGGGTTGATCTCACCGCAGTTGATACAGACAGGATTCGCCCCAGGGCGGTCGACGATATCGTGATCGCACTCGTCGTCGCGATCATCGTCCCAGTGCTGGGAGTTTGGCATGGTCAGTCCTCCTGGTCGTTCTGCGAATCTGTATCCGACGTCTCGTCGTTCTCGCTCGAGGGAACGTCAGTGAGTTCTGCGAGTGCTCGCCCTAGTGCGCGGTAGTCAGCTGCGAGGACTCCGTTGAGCAGGCCGAGGGTGACGATCGCCGCAAGGACGACGTACGGGTTCGCCTCACCGAAGTAGAGTGCGAGCGACGTGACGGCGATGATCCCTGCGTTGACGATCAGCGACTCGATCGCTCGAACTGTCTTCAACACGCGTAGATCATCTCCGTCCTGAGCCCGCGCCAGGTAGGCGTCGACCAGTCGGTCGGAACAGAGCCACGGGCGCGTCGGTTGGTTCTGTGTACTCATGATCCATCGTTCGCTGGCCGACCAGTCGCGATCGTCGCTTCGAGCTCGTCTTCGTCGAGCCACCGCAAGTCGATCTCCTCGATGTGGGCTCGCTTGTGTTCGTACCGGGATGCTTCGCGATGGGCGATTACCTCGAGAGTGTTGTCGCCGGCGGGCCGGGCCCGGACGTGGAGTTCCTGTTGGCGATCGTCGGTGCCCTCGCCAGCTGGCCGCCGGAGGTTCATGACCTCCCCTGCGTAGCGATAGGAGAGGAGCATCCCCTCGAAGCCGTACCAGTTCCGAAGGATGTCCTCAAGGCTGTCGGCGTCGTCTTCGATCGTGATCGACGGCGCGTCTTCTGGCCACGGGACCGTGTAGTACCGAAGCCGGATCGACCGGACCAGTTGTTTCAGTGGCCGGTATGGGATGGTGTCAAGCATAGGTATGGAAAACTGCGAACTGCGTGATGTCGTGTACGGAAAGCGGACTGGCTGTGGTATGATGGTTCGCGGTCGTAGGTCGCTCGAGGGGTGCCCTCGCTTTCGCGCGGGGTCTCGTGCGAGCCAGCCAGATCTCGAGTTGTCCCCGAGGTACTGACGGCCGATCCCGTGCCGCGGGCTCGCCGTGCTCGTGGCGCTCTGGTTCGCTGTCGATGTCGTGGACAGACGCCGGTAGAGGAGTGAACTTGAACTGTTGGTCTCCGACCTGTAACGACAAGCGAAACACAACCGAACGTCCGATTGGAGAGGTGAACTGAGTCACTCAGTCGATATCGGTGACGATTACCGTCCGCGGGTGGCTGTTGGCGCACACCTGTGGCAATCAACCAGTCCTCGAGCAACGGCGAGAAGCTATCTGGGCATCTCTCAGCCCACAGCGTGACCTCAGTCGACGAGCCTCGAGCGCGATCCGAGGCCGGCCCAATACGTAGCCGCCAGGTGGTGACAAGACACCCGGCCAGTCGACGTCATCGGAAGCCCGGCGTGGGGATTTGAACCCCGACCGTGATTATGGATTTCTCACGGGTACCAGTCGCCGGGAGCGGAGAATACGCATGGAATGTGTCAGTCTTGAGTTCGCGGTAGAGGTGTTCTGAGTGGTTGAGGTCCCTCGAGCGTGCCTCTTGAGGCCAGAGACAGGGTAGAAGGCAGCGGCCGTCATCGGGGATCGGCTAGTCGGTCCCGGCGGCGAGGAACTCGCGGATGTCCGCGATCTGGCTCGCTGACCACCGGCCCGACTCGCGGGCGGCCTCCGTGTTGATCCCGACCGGATGGGCCGTGACGACGACGTCCTTGCGAACGTTGACGACCAAGCGATACGTGACGCCGGCAACGGTCTCTCGGAAGTGGTAGATGTCCCGGCCCGTCCGCTTGACGTCGCCCTGCCGGATGCACCGCTCGATGATCTCGCCGTCTAAGTGGCGGTTATATTCGTCATAGGCGTCGCGGAGCCGCTCTTGAAAGTGGACGGTCGGCCGGTACGCCGACGGCTCTCGAGGCGGGGCGGGTTCGGTAGACATCGTTAGTGAGCGTCGAGGCAGTCGTCGTGTGCGGGCTCGCCAGCGGCCGTGCGGTCCGGGTCCTCGACGTCGTCCGGGAGTGGCTGTTGGCAGATGTCGCAGATCATGGTCAGTCAGCGTCGGAGTGCCTTGCCGGCAGCCAATTCGAGATCGCCTGCGTCAGCGTAGACGCGATGGAACCGTTCGACGTCGACGTCGCGATCGTCCTCGAGGAGATAGGAGATCGCCTTCGAGGCCGTCGGGTGTGTCTTGACCAGGTACGGGACGTGAGTCGTGTGGTCGGTATTCCCGCAGCGCCGGCAGATCGTCCCGGTCGTAACCTGATCGCCGAGGTTCTTCTCGCCGACGTCGGCGTTGGGTGTCCGGTACTGGAAGCCGACCGCGGACTCTCGGGATTCGTCTTGGTTGTAGCGCTCGAGCGCCCAGCAGTCGTGATCGTCGTCCCAGGCCCAGCCGGTGCCCTGTTCGTCGAACGCCTCGTCTGGTTTCGGCGGCTCGATCTCCTTGAGTTGGGTGAGGCAGGTAAAACAGCGTGTGTGTGAGAACTTCAGATGCGAGAGTGCCTTTCGACCAGTGTGTTTGAGCTCGCACTCAGTCGAACAGAATCGTCCGTTTCGAAACTCCCAGCGTTTGCCAGTGACGTCGCAGTCATCGAACTCGCACTCTACGACGCCCTCGCGGCCAGTGTGTGTACTCATAGCTGATCGGAAAGGCTCCGCATTGCCCCTATCGCAGTGACGTGGGTAGTGTGAGAATCGTCGGGGCGTAGTTCTCGGTCTTACTACCAAATATAGTACTTATTCTAAATAAGCAGTCGTACAGCGATGAGTATTATCACTTGACAGTCTGGTACACTTTTCTGCGGACATCTTCGAGGTCGTGATCACCGCGGACATAGCCGGCGTCCTGGAGGCGATCGAGAGCGTATCGGACTGTTGGCTCAGACAGTCGAGACCGGTCGCCGATCTCATCTTGGGTAAGTGTGTCTTCGGCGTGTTCGAGGACCTTGTAGACGAGTTTCGCGCTCGGTGGAAGATCCTCGAGAGACTCGACCGCGGTGTCACTCATCGTCGCTGACACCCCGTTGTCGATTTGTATCCGTGTCGCGTTCCCGTTCTAACACTTCATCGGCAAAGTCTCTGAGTTCCTCTAATTTCTCAAGGGCCTTCTCTCGTTGGTGATCATAACCCAGTGCCTGATAGCGATTCGCTGCGTAAAGAGCGTCATTCAACTGGTCCCCCATCAGAACCAGATTTTCGTTGAGGCGGTAAACTGACCGTTCTGTATCGTCCGACGACATCACGATCGCCTCCGTGTCTGGATCATCGGGCAGTTGCGACACTTCCGACGCTCGCGGCCAGTCCCGTCATCCATCGGAACCCACAGCTGCCAGTCGTGGTCCGTCTCGTCACTCATCGCCATCACCTCGCAGTTCCTGGACGCGAGCGTTCGCCAGCCCGATCACATCGCCGTTGACGCTATTCGCGTGTTCGAGGTTCGATTCGATCTTCTCGACGAGCGCCTCGGCCTCGTTGATCCCGAGGCGGACGTCCCCGCGCTCGTCTTTCGCGCGGAAGAGATCGCCGTTGCGACGAGCGGCTGTGATCGCTTTATGGAGTTCCTCGAGACCATAGCGACCGTAGCCCGCGCCGTGTAGTGTCTGGATGACCGACGACTGTTTCGCTAGTGGCGGCTGTTTACGGCCAGAGTTGTAGTCGACCGCGCGGACAACAGCCTCGTAGACGTCTTTGTTGCGTTTGCGTTGTTCTCGAGGCGTGGTTTCGGATCCGCCACCATCGCATCGGACATCCGGATCGGTCTCGACGTCGAACACCATCGCGTCCTCCCCCTGCGGTTTGATCGAGATCTGGTTTGGTTCGAGGCCTGGGTTGGCTGGATCCTCAACGTCGCCGAAGTCACTCTCGTCGATCATCCCGTAGTAGCCCTCGAGTGGGTTGCTCTCGAAGTGCTGGATCGTCGACCGGGGCGTTCGGAAGACGATCTGACTATCGAACTCGCGGAGTTCCGGCGGGATCCAGAGGCCACCGCTGCCGACATGAAGTTCGCGATCGTCACTCATCGCGACCACCGTCCTCGAACAGCGATTCGTTTGACCAGTATCGATCACCAGGGTCGAGATCGTCGGGTTTGGTTGCGCCGTCGACGACGCGAGCAACAGTCAGCTGGACGGCGGTCGGGACGTCCGCCCAGTCGATCGGGTCGCGTTCGTCACGCCAGTAGTTGCCCTTCCATCGGCCCTGGTAGGCCAGCACGGCGACCGGACTGTCCTCGAGATCGTGATGAACGCTGACTCGGTAGCGAGTCCGGCGACCCTCGTACGGATCGTGGATGACAGAGACCTCGTGATCGTCGAGTGTCGTGAGTGGTGAAACGTCGTCAACGTCGGAATCGTCGTCCTCGTCCCAGTGATCGTCAGGGACAGTGTACTTACTCACCGGACTCACCCCCAACATCGAAGACGTCTAGGTCGTACTCCTCGAGGATCTCGTCGCCGCGCTGCTGGATCCGTTCGTCCGTCTCGTCGTCGACGATCTCCTTGGTGGCCTTGAGGTAGGCGTGCTGGCCAATCGATTCGCGCATGAGATGATCGACGACATCCGAATGGAGATCGAGATGGTATCGGGCGATCAGTACGGTTGCGAGACCAGCCGTGAAGAGGCCAGACCCGACGCCGATTGCGAACAGTTCGAGTTGTTGTGGCATGTGTGCGTGTTGTGATGAGACTGTGTTAGTGAACGAGCGATCCTTGAGAGAGTACACAACGGGATGGTCGTGGACAGATGGCGACCACCGGATAACCTCCGAATCGGTCCTTGGACAAGACCGACGATAGACCGATCGAGCGGTATACGAGCTAGTAGCGGTACGTTGTTTACAACCGCGTGCTGTGTGCATTGTTTTGTTAGTGTTTGATGGGTGAGGGCTCACGCCCGGTTTGCTGGGTGGGGGACACGGTTACTCGTGGACACCAGCTGTCTCTTCTTCCTCACTCTCTTGGCTGGTCTCGCCGGGGATCTCGACGTCATCCATGATCTTGACGCGACGCTCTTTGTTCGTCACTCCAGAGCGCCCTGTCGACGTCTTCTCGACGATGATCCGGTCTTTCGTGAGGTCTTTCATCGCGCCGATCGTCCGACCGACGAGCTTCTTGGCGTACTCGTCGGTGACGCTGCGGCCGAGTTCCCGGCGGATCCAGTGTTTCATTTCGCTGGCGTCGATGTACTCTCGGACGCCCTTGCACCCGTTCTTCCACGGATTATCGATCTCATCGTCGCGTGCCTGCCAGAGCTTCGCAGCGAGGTAGTCACCTTTCGTGCTCGCGGTGCGGTCGAGCATGTCGTCGTCCATCTGTGCGAGCTGCTGAATCGGCAGGAGGTCGCCGTGTGCCAGCGTTGTCGAGCCGCCACGGGCGAGTGGGTCCTCGCTCTCGGGCAGTCGGTAGTACTCGCCACTGTCTTTCTGGATCTTCTCGAGCCGCCCCTCCTTGATCGGGAGGTCGAACTCGATTACGATCTCCGCTGGCAGGTGCGCACCCTTCTCGAGTTCGCGGACCATCAACTCGTTCAGTCGGCTGTCGTTGAGGTCGGTCGCGGCCTCGAAGCGAGCGTGCTTTCGGTCCTGTTCGTCTTCGAGCTCTCCGACGCGCTGTTCGAGATCGTCGATTCGTTCGTCTTTCTGTTCGATGACGTCCTGTTTCGTTTCGACGGTCGTCTCGAGTTCGTCGACGCGATCGCGTAACTGCTGGAGTTCGGAAGCGAGTTGTTTGGTCGTCGGTGCCGCCGTCGTGTCCGGTTGAGTAGACATCGTGTGTTTAGATTCCTGCGATCGGTTACCTCTCGATACCTCTACGAAATACAGAGACGACTCTCGGAAGGAGGCGGGATGCCACGTAGGACAGAGCCACGGCTCCCCGAGAGGCGAACTTTTATATCAGTTCGGGTCGCAGAATCAGGTAGCCAACCAAGGGGGCGAACCGACGCCCCCATTCTCTGCGACCCACACCGATTAGCTGTGGGTGTGTTTCTCCTATCTTCTTGCATAACTGATTGATTTAGCCGGTACTTAAATCTGGCCGGTGCCCGCGACGAATCTATCATCGCTCACCTCCCGCGCCGGGCGACTGTTTAGCGCCACAGAACGGACAGTACATGCCCGCTGCGGTGAATTGCTCTTCACACTCCTCGCAGCGCTGCGAGTAGCTCATAGCGACCATCCCGCTGCGATGATCGCGAGGATTGCGAGCTCAAGGAGGATGACCAGGAGCCCGCGCGTGGTGGGACTCATCGACGGCCACCCCGATTCGAGCGTGACGGGACGTCGCGGAGATCGCCGTAGCATCCGACCGCGTGGGTCAGCGTGCGGGCCCGACCGCGAGTGACACCGAGCTCGTCACCAACCTCGCCGACCGTGTTCCACTTCTCGGCAGCGGCCTCGACGTCCTCGGCGTTGATCCCGTCGGGAAAGTCGACGTCGTCTTCGTCCTCGTCGTCGGGATCGTCGACCGCGTCGACCGTGATCGGTTCCGGTTCGGGTTCGTGATCACTGCCGTCCGTGGGTTCGTCTTCGCCACCGACTGGATCCGCGGGCGCTTCCTGGACGATCGACGCGTCGCCGTCGTGGGCGTGGCCGTGGTGGCGAGCAACGCCGGCTTTCGTCGACGGGCCGTAGCCACACTTCTCGCACCAATACTGTGTCTCGTCGTCTTCCGCGTCGGCTTCTTTCTCTTCGACGGCCTCTTCGACCTCGGCGTCATCGCTCTCGTCCTGGACGTCGGCTGCGTCCTCTTCTCGCTCGAGTTCGTCTTCGGTCCAGCCTGTCCTACGGCCAACCTCGAGGCCGAGGCGGTCGACGTTCCACGCGACACGCTCGAGATCTAGGGCCCGATCGCCCCAACAATCGACGAGCGTCGCGACGGCCTCGGCGATCTCGTCAGCTCCGTAGTAGCCGTCGGCAGTCCCATCGTCCTGGATGTGGCGCTCGTCGGGGAGATGATCGGCGGCAAACCGACGGGCGGCTGCCCAGTCGTCGACGTCGACGATCCGCACGGGATGGTCCTTGAGGCCGGCTTGCTCCGCGACCCACAACCGCTTGTGGCCCTCCACGACTTCGAGACCGTCCGTAGTGGGACGGACGACCGGGAAGGATCCAGTCCAGCCGTCGTTGCGGACTTCCTCGATGTACTTTCGGTTCTCGGATCGGTCGAACTTGCGGGCATGGTACGGCGCTGGCGCAATCTCGTCGACGGCGATGCGCTCGACGCGACCGTCGGGTTCGACACCGACGACCGATTTCACGGCGCGGATGTGTGCGGGATCGACGCGATCGCGGGCGTCGACATCCTCGGCATCGCGAAGGACGAGATGGCCACCGTTCGAGACCCGCTCGAGCCAGCCGATGAACTCGCGCCCATCGTTCGCGACGACGCGAACCTTCCGACCGCGCAGCTTGCGAACGGACTTCTGCAAGGCGTTCATGACCGATCACCTCGCCTTCCCGAATGTGGCGCAAACCACGTCTCGTAGGACGGGTCCGCGGGCACCTCAAAGTCCGAAGCGTGGCGCGTGTACATCCAATACTCGAGCGTCCGCTTTGGGACGTTGATCGCAGCGGCGACCTCTTTGATCGTCCAATCGGTCCAGATGACGATGGTTCTGACAGTTCGCGCGATCCGTGCTTTACCCCAGTCGCGCCACGTCCCCCACGGGATGTCATGCCGGTTGCAGACACTTTCGACCCCTTTCCGACCGATCCCGAATCGGGGGCCGATATCCGCTTGCGAAGAGATGCCCAGGCTCGCCGCCCGACGAAGCTCTTCGATCCGATACCGTGGCTTCGTGATTGACGGTTCGAGTCCCGTGACGTGGACGTACTCGGGGTTGATCCATCGCGTGATCGTGCGCTCGGAGACGCCAGTCTCGAAGTGCGTGCCGTCGTCGTACATCCAGCTCCCCGCGAGTCGGATGAGGTCCTCGAGGTAGCATGCCGAGATCTCTCTCTGGATACCTGCCTCGTCGAAGATCTCCCGCGACGCGAACGTCGCTTTTGTCGCCTGCGCGTCCTCGATCAGCTTGCGCAGGATCACGACGAATTCGACCGGGTCGTAGCTCCGATACCCGAACGGGACCAGCGATGGGATCACACCGTACTCATGCGCCCATGTGTTGAGTGAGATTACGCCTGACTTACCGACGGATGTCGGATCCAGTGGTGGTTGGATGTCCCAGTTGGAACTCGTCGTCGAGCTCATGCCGATCCCTCCGACTCGATCGAGTAGAGGAACCACCCACGTTCGTCGTCGGACTCTCGAGCGGAGACATGGCCCTTCTCGCGCAGTTTCCGAAGCCCCTCGTACGTGGCTTTGTTCGAGATCGCGTCGATCTCCTCGGCGACGTCGCCGACGAACATCTCGTCGTCGCTCTCTTCAAGGACGTCGTAGATCTCGCGCTGGGTCGGGCCCAGCCGGAGGTCGTCGGTCGGCATCTATAGGACCTCCTCAGCCGCCTCGTAGCGGTTGGCGAGTTCTTCGAGGTCACCGGCGAGGTCGCGGAGGGAGTCCGCGTCGGGATCGTGTCGCTTGATCGCCGTCTTGACGTCCTCGCGGAGTTCCTCGCTAGTCATTGCGACCACCGTCCGTTGCGACTCGACGGCCACCGTCATCGCCCTCGAGCAGGCACGACAGGCACGGGAGTTCGTCGACGTCGGCATTCGGGCCCACGCAGCCGTCGGTCCCGTTGCGACACTCATCGGACTGATCTGCGACGCCGGCTTCGGAGCGAACCGCGTCGACGATTGCGCAACTCCAGCGACTCATGCGAGATCACCTTCTCGACCGCAGTCAGGACAGCGACGGCTGCCGGAGTAGTGGTCCGCACAGACGCGGCAGTAGTAGACTCTCCCGCTACCGTCGGTGACGACTTCGTGATCGCCGGCGTCCGACAGCTTCTCTTCGGCTTTGTCGAGGTCGTCGAGCGTCAGCTTCTCGTTGGCGCCGCGGATGACTTCCTTGGTGCCCTGCAGCACGAGGTCGTCAACTTCGCTCGGCGTTGCAGCGGCATATCGTTCCGAGAGGTAGCGCGGATCGAGGTCGTCGACACCGACGCGGGCTTCCGAGAGTGCCTGATGCCACTTCATCGGCAGCCAGCGATCATCGTCGACGACAGTCCGGCGGAGACGGTCAGGACGGGGCTCGTAGATGTGACCGCGGTTGTGCAACCAGTCGATCGCATCGTGGACGTCGTGGCTGACGAGCTCCGTTCGGGACGTGATCCATCGGACGACGTCCTGTTTCTGGACGCCGTTCTTGGTGTTCTGGTCGTCGTGGTCGGCGAGTGCCAGGCCGACGAGGTCGTGTGTCGAGAGGTTCTCGAGATCGTCACTCATCCGACTCACCCCCAGCCACCGCGGCCTCGAGCGGCGCGTCGACGGTCACCGAATCGGCTCGTTTCTTTTCGCCACCCTGCCGGACGAGCCGGAACGCCTCACTGACGCCGATCGAGCCCTCATAGGTCTGGTGCCCATTCGTGAACTCGCGGAGGATGTACGGCTCGTCAGCATCGGCCCGCGTGGGCCAGACGTACTCGGTCGTCTCGTCGTAGGTGATGGCCAGGACCTCGTCGGGTTCGAGGTCGGCGTCAGGATGGATGTCGTGATCGGGCTCGGTATGGGCCTCGCCGGTGGCCTCCTGGACGTCCTCGGTTTCGGTCTCTTCCTCAGACTCGAGGTTGTCCTCTGCGTCGGTATCCGCCGTTTCGACGTCGTCGCCTTCGTCGACGAGCGGATCCGTCGTGGCATCGTACCGCGTGTGATGCGGATGGTAGATCGGCGGCGTATCGCCACGCTCGAGGCATGCTTCTTGCCGGTCGAGCGCCTCGAGGACGACGTCGCGGTCCGAGTCGATCTGCTCGATCTCGGCACGCCGCCAGCCTTCGATCCGGTCGCGGTCGGTCATCCCCGCGATCACGCCGAAGATCGTCTCGGCGTTCATCGTGAGAAACTCGACGGGATTCTCGCCGCCGGTGAGCTCGGTGATCGTCTCGTCTTCGGGCAGGTCCTCGGCTTTGGTCGTGCCCGTGAGAGCGCCGGCCGCCATTACGCTGGCACCTCCCCGTTCTCATAGTAGTAATTCCGACAGGTGACGCAGAGCTTCATCACGTCGCCGTCATCTACGATCGTTTTCCGGACGGATTCGCTCTCCCGCGGGCAGTTCTCGCACTGCAGGACTTCGCCGTCGCCGTCCTCACTTTCCTCGTGCCTCTCGGTTTCGCTGGCGTTGCTCGAGTCCTCGCCCTGGACGTGGTCGACGACCCAGAGCGTGCAGTAATCGACGAACTGCCTGGTCGTGAAGCCGGAGTCGTAGACTTCGATGTAACCCGTATCCCCAGCGAAGTAGCTCTTGATCGGGATCGACTCGTGGAGGTGTTCGATGCCGAGCTCGTTCAGCGGTGTCTGTTGAAGCTCTTCGCCCAGGTCGGGATCCTCGTCGACGTTGCTTCCGTAGAGCACGCCCTTCGAGCCGCCATCGACGACGCCGCGGCCAGAGAACCCGATCTGCCAGACGTCCTGGACATCGATTGCGTCGCGTAACTCTCGGAGTTCGAGCGTGACGTCTTCGGGGTAGCCGGTGATCTGCGTCGAGACGACGCCGGCAACCCACTCATCCGAGACGATGAGCCACCCGTCGCCAATCGCAAGCCACTCACCGAACTCGGTGACGTGGCTGTGGTGGGTTGTTGGGCTGATATGGACGCTTTCGTCGTTCTCGCCGACTCGAGCGACGTCCTTCTCGACCGCTTTACGGAGAGCCGCACGCCCCTTCGCGTACGCGTGTCCGGACGTCGTGTGGCCTCGTTCAGTGACGGACAGGCCCCACTCGAGTTCGCCGTCGAGCGTGCGCTGGACGTCCGACGAGATCTCGTCAACCTGAATCGGCAAGTCGAGGCTCTTCAGGCGACCGCGCTTCATAGCCGAGTCACCTCGTCAGACTCGGGGTCGACGATCTCGAGGTTGTGTTCCTCGACATCGATCTGGAACTCGTCGTAGATCCACTCGGCTAGATCTGTCGTGACGGCGTCGGCGTAGTGGGCGAGTTCCGGATGGCCGTCGACGGTGAGGATCTCCTCGTAGTCCGTCGAGTGGCTTGCTTCGCCCACGCGGTGGTACTGCGCGACCTGCGCTTCGCGGGCGACCTCGAGGCGCTCGCCGTCGCGATCGACCTCGAACGTCACGCCTCGTCACCTCCGTCGTCGAACTTGCGATCCCACTCGATGACTGGGTCCTGATACCCTGCTCCTGGTGGCCGGAAGTCTCCACCGGCGGCCTTCGTGCCACCGTGATGGACTTCTGCGGGGTAGTGGTTCCCAAGAGCGAGGGCCATCATGTGAGCGACGTATCGGCGTTTGAGGTTCCGATCCGAATCCGGCCCGTACATCCGAGTATGGAACTGCGGGTTAGGGACGCCGAGATCTTCGACGGCGAACAGCGCTGCGCCGTCCGGGTCGTCCTCGAGGATCTCGATCATCTCTTCCGCAGACTCGCTGCAGTCCGTCTCGACGTCGCCCTCTTCGAGCTCGTCGGCGAGCATCCGGAGCGCGTCGGCCGGCGTGTCGGCGGCGACGCCCTGGTCGACGTCGTCGGCGTCAGCCGTCCACCGGACGACCTCTTCGTCGCCGCTGCGCATCAGCGACTGCTCGAGCGTGACGTCGATAGACTCGAGATCAGAGGGATGCATCAGTTCTCACCCCCGTCTTCGCCGGCGCACACGTCGGCAACGATATTCAGAATCTGCAGCATCGCGTCCGCCGCCGGCCCCTTCTCGACCGTCTTTCGGTCGGGGTCGTAGTCGACGATTCCCATTTTGTCCAGCTTCGGGAGATGAACGCGATTCAGCGGGTTGTAGACGGCCTTCCGCTTGTCAGAACTCAGCGCTGCGGGAACCGTTTCGCTCTCCGCAGCGGCGATCGCCTCGGCCAGGCCGCCGACGTCCATCGTCTCATCGGCTTCGGCGACCGCGAAGACGACCATCCGACGTCGTGCGTTCTCGATGACGATGCCGGCCTCAGTGATCGTCGGCGCGGACTGCTCGGTCTCGGGTTCGGGTCCGGTCTCGGAGACGGACATTACGCATCGCCTCCGTCTCCGTTGATCTGTTCGGTGAGCCACTTGAGCTCGTGTTCGAGAACAGCCTCGCCCTTCGACGTGATCGAGTAGTTGTTGGTCCGCTTGTCGCGCTGCCCCTTCTCGATCAGGCCGAGATCGACCATCTCGTCAAGATTTGGGAATAATCTGCCGTGGTTTTGCTCCTCGCCGTAGTACGTCTCGGCCTCGCGTTTGATGCCGAGCCCGTACCGATCCTGTTGGGCGATCGTCGCCAGGCAGCGAACTTGGAACTTCGTCAGGTCGGCCGCGATCTCCTGGACGTCGACGTCAGCTTCACTTTCATTCGATTCGATACTGCTATCCGTTGCGGGGTTGTTCTCCCGCGTGGTCTCATTCGACATTGTTGATTACTGCGTGTGGGACCACCCCCTGCGCGCCCGGCACCGGGTACCAATCGATGCTCCGGACGCGCAGGAAAGGGCTAATTCTCGCTCTGTTCGTCGGTATCGGACTGCCGTAGCACGATCTCGTCGCCGCCGATGTCGGCCTCGAGTTCGACCTCGTCTTCTTCGCCGAACTCGGTGAACTCGAAGATAATCGGCGGGATAGTGACGACGCTAGTTCCGCCGCCACCACTCCGGATCGGGCGTTCTCGCCTGATCTTGTCTGCTGCTTCATTTGACCCTCTACTCATCAATAGTCACTTTATTTTGGTTCATATTAGTCTCTTTGGTGGCACTGTGTCTAAATCTTATTTCTCTCTGACTTTGACTCGGTGCCTAACACTTATCATTCTGCGTTGTGATATACGAACTGAGGAAGATACATGAGTAAGAGTCAGCAAGTACCTCCCATGGGACGGAAAGTGGAGATTGACCGAGAGAACCAGACCATTCACGCGACTCGCGACCTTCGAGCATCTGGTGGAAGTACTGTGGTCTCGATTCCGGACGAGATCCTACAGTCCGTAGGGTTCGAAGAGGGTGACGAACTCGAAATCGTGGCCGATATGTTCGGCGATGAGATCCGCTTGCGGAAATCGCCGCACGATGGTCCATCCGCCACGAGCGAGTAGCGCTTTTTTGTACAGACGGCCCGTTTTGCGAGACGATCATCGCCCTTTCACCGTCGGTTTTCCAAACTGCCCTTTCGAGTCGGCGTCTGGCCCCACGAACTCGATTTTTTCGCGCGGCACCCGCTCGCCAGTCTCCCGATTGACGAGCTCTCCGTAAGTCTGCCCACACGATCGGCACTCGAACATCCCGTCGGTCACCCTCCAGTTTGCATGCCGCTTCGGGCTTGGGCACGCCCAGCGCCACTTTTCACGAGCATTAGTCGTGTCTATCCTGTGCATAGTTCTGTGGTATCGACATACCGTATTTAGTGCTCGTGGAGTCCGGAGTGAAAGTGAAAGTGACTGTACAATCGATCGAACTGTCCAACCGCTCTGACTGTATATCGGCCCAACCAAATCCATCGAACATTACCATCTGCTGACTACAGTCCTATAAGCAATTTTGCGGCCAATTGACAGAGTTATACGTACGTATGCTGGGCTGTACGTACCGATTTCTAAAGGTACATGAGTACGGTGTACTTCCCAATCGGGAGCATTATGCCCAAATCCCCCAACGAGTCGGACGAAAACGGGATGCATCGGCAAATCGACTGGATGGTGGCAGCCGATGTGTTAATTCTCGAATTTTTATACGCCGCTCGTGATCGCCGTGGCGATCCGTCCATCCAGACCCCGCATACAATCTCTCTGAATACTGGGTATTCACGCCAGCACACGAGTCAACGGAGTAAAGTCCTCGTTGATCACGGCCTCGTCGAACAGCTGGACGAGGGCCAGTACCGACTAACCGATTTCGGCGAGCAAGTCCTGGAGAACGAGATCGCGCTCGAGGAACTCAACGACGACGAGACTGACGACGAAAACAGCGACTGACTACCGCGCGATCACGGACCGAGCCAGGACCGTGATCCCTTGGAGACTGCGGCCGGCGCTTCAAGGTCGACGTCCTCGACGATTTCTGTTCCTGTCTCGCGCCACTGACAGCCGTTCCACTCGAGCGTGACGCGGAGCCAGCGGCCGTCGGAGCGCGGCCGGAACGAGATCTTCCGCGGCTGTCCGCCAGCTGGATCGTACCGAATGTCGATCGCGTCGCCGGTCATCGCTCCCTCCGGACGATCGTCAGACAGCTGGGACAGGTCACGACCGGGCAGTTGTGGCTGTTCGAGACGTCGTCTTCGTTGACCCGGATCAGCGCCGTCCCGCAGTCGTCGCAGTCCTCGTCGAGGACCTCTTCACTCACTGAGACCACCGTGGCTCGCCGACTGTGACGTGCGCGCCCAGCTGATCGTCGACGTCGTCGGGATCAACCCACGCAGGGATCTCCCGAGCGCCGATCTCGAACTGACACCGACGGATATGCTTACACTCAACGTTCCGATACTTGTGGTCGGAACAGAGGCACCGCGCACCGGACGGCGCTGCGAGGTCGACGATGTGCTCGCGGCCGGAGTCGGTCGTCACCTCGAACATGCCCTCGGCGTCGCGGACCATTCCGACGTCGTCCATGACCGTCATGGGCGTTGTCAGCGCGCGGGCGTCACGTGGCTCGAGCGGTTCGACGGACTGCTTAGCGACTGCCATCTACGCAGTCACCTCGTCCCAGACGTCAGCGCGCTGTGCTGCCTCGCGGTTGGCCTGCAGCCACTCGCGGGCCTCGTGTTTCGCTGCCGCGATCTCGTCGTCGCCCCAGATATCGTCCCAGTCGTCGACGAACTCGAGGAGATCGGCGAGCGTCGCAGCGATGACTTCGTCGACGACGTCGTCGATGTGCTCGTTGATCTCCTTCGCAGCGCCAAAGACGTCCAGCCGGCGGTCCTTGAGGTCCTCGTCAGCGGAGAGCTCGTAGACGTCCTCCGCAACCGAGACGTACCGCTCGAGGTCGGGCCCGTACTCGTGCTGGCCCTGGAGCGACTCGTGAACGCGGTTGTTACAGATACCCGAGCCGAACTCGTCGGCGCGCTCGTGGGCGATCTCGTTGAGTCGGCGGCTGGCGTTTGTCACTGGCCGTCACCTCCGTTGCTGTGAGCGCACGATATGCGGTGGCGCTGACAGTCGGGGCACCACGTCGCCTCAGATTCGGAGATCCACCCGGACACCGTCCCGCTCCCATCAGCGACGACGAACTCTGCACTATCGGACGTTTCGAGATCGGTCGGTTCGTAGCCAGCAACGGCGCGGACTTCCGCTCGCAGGCGCATCTCACGAGCGCCTTCGCGCTCTTGCTGTTCGGCACGCTTCGCAACGTGATCCATGTCGCGGACGATCGTCATCGGTCCTCACCTCGCAGCTTGTCGACGACGTCGCCGAAGTCGATCGTCAGCAGGTGGACGTCGTCCCACCCGCACAGTTCCTCGGAGACGAACAGCATCCACTCGTCGACGGTGCGATCGCCGAGATCTTCGACGTGCTCGAGGCCATCGCCACCAACGACGTAGATGCGGCCACCGTCGACTTCGAACGTGTATTCGCGGTCGTAGTCGGCAACGTAGTGGTGCGTTCGACCCTCGTTGTCGACGCCGATCGGCTTGTGCGGCTCGAAGAACCGATCGAGCGCGGTTGGTTGGTTGTCCGATGCTTCCGCAGCCATTTTGTCAGTTCGCGTTTGAACAGTCATACGCTGGTAATCCAGCACGGTCGGGGGTGTTGTCGCACCCGTCGGCCAGTTTCTGCAGCCGAACTCCCGTGCTCTACTTCATAGTATATCGGCCAGCAACTTATAGGTTTGTATCGCAAACTCGCAATAACAGCTTAGATAGCGGGCTGGCTACACAAACTCTATAGTACTCGAGTGCATGGGTAAGCTTGTAATGCAAGTCGAACAACCAAACCCCATGACGCTCTCCGGAGATCAGTTGCGAGACGTCGATCGGGACCTACTGAAATACCTTCGCGAAGGCCGCGTCACGCCTGTCTACGCGCGTGATCGGATGGAAGAAGAAGGTGCCAGAGAGGTCACGTCGGCGTATCTTCAGCAGCGACTCAAGCGACTCGTGGAGCACGGCCACGCCCGGAACCTTCTGCAAGACGGGCTGTATGAACTCATTGATGACCCGCGAGAAGATGCCTCGAGCGATGAGAATCCGTTAGAAGGAGTGCGCAGAGAACTCGAGAGCATTGATGCCGCATTCGAACGCGGCGATCCCGAAGCGGCACGCACTGCCCTCGAGCGAGCACAAGAAGCGATCTCAGATACTAATCAAGATGACTAACACAGCTGGCAGACTCAAAGCCGCAGCAGATTGTATCGACGACGCCCGAACAGATCTCGAGTACGGCGACCTCGACACCGACGTCGAGGAGATCCAGGGCCAGATCGAGCGGGCAGACGAGATCATGCAGACCCTAGACGACTCGCTTCGCGAACTGGCTTCCCTCGAGGCCGTTGTGGCGGGGGTAACCGATGATCAGTGACGATCTCCTCGCCCGCGACCACCTCGAAGACGACGAGTGGGCGACCACTCCGAAACCCGAGCACCTGGTCCCGGACTCGATCGAACGCGAACGCACACGCGAGTCGTTCCTCTCTGACCTCGAGGACAACCCGTCGACGGTTGTCTTAACGCACATCGACGCGGACGGCTACTCTAGCGCTGCGCTAGTCGCGGACTACCGCGGGCCCGACACGGTCGTTCTCCCGGTGAGCTATCACGATGCGTACGGTCTCCGAGACGCCCTCAGCGATCTTGCCGGCGAGATCACCGCGGAGACGACCGTCTATATCGTGGACCTGGCGGCCAACGACCGGCACATCGAGGGGCACCTACTCCTGCTCGAGCAAGCCGGCGTCGACGTCGTCTGGTACGATCACCATCAGTGGGATGACGATACGCGCGACGCGGTCGAACGCGCCGACGTCACGCTGGTCGTCGACGAAGATGAGTGTACGGCCTCGCTGCTGGCCCGCGACCTCGGCCACCACTACGATGGCGGCGGCATCCCTGCGGACTTCGATCCCTACCTCGAGGAACTCGCAGCGGTCACGAAAGACATCGATCTGTGGATCCGCGACGATCCCCGGTCGGAGCGGCTGAACGTCTTCGCGACGATCGCCGATCACGAGGAATACATCGACACGGTCCTGAAACACGGGGTCGACTGGCCCGACAGTGTCGACCAGCGGATCGACGAGCGCCTCGGGCGCGATCGGGAGCTCGAAGAGTACGCACTCGAGAACCGCACCGCGTACGACGTCGGCGGCTACTCGGTTGCGATCACGTACGTCCGCGGCGGCCGCTCGAGTCAGATCGGGAACGACCTGGTCGAAGAGATGGACCACGACATCGCCGTGATCTGCAAGCCCCACGGCGGCGTCGGGATCTACAGCCACTCCGACCGCGAGACGTTCGCCCGCTGCCATGAGATCGCCGACCAGCTAGGTGGCGGTGGGCATCCGACCGCGGCTGGCTGCGAGGTGCCGGTCGAGACGTTCCACGACCTGGCGGACTACTGGAAAACGTGCGGGGCGTCCGTTCGGGAAGAGTTGCTCGAGGCAGTCATAGCGGTCGTCGACGAGGACGGTGATCCAGATGAGTAGTACTGAGGATGCAGCGTTCACGACGACCTACGGCTGCGGGAATTGCGGGAACGAGTGGACCGAGAGCCACCCGTCACGGACTGTCGTCGAGAGGTCTACCGGCCTCGATGCAGTCATCGTCAAAAGCAAAGACTGCGACCAGATGATCACCGCGGACTGTGGGTGCTGCCGGACTGTTACCTGCCCGGTCTGTGAACTGCGATCGGATGTTGAGGTCGGTGATCGAGAACCGATCCAGGATGGTGATTCAGATGAGTGAAGCCAAACAGGACACACTCACCGATCCGAACCCGTTCGTCGCCGAGACCAGCGCTGAGTCACTCGAGATTCTCGCCGACGCCGTCCGCCCGCTGAACAACCGCGTCGAGCTGACGATCGGCCCCGACACGATCTCGTGTGCGGGATCGAACGTCGGTAATTGGATCGGTGTCGAGTACGAGCGACCGGCAGACGCGCCCCACCAGGAGGCGGTCACCGTCGAGTCGTCTAGCCTCGTCACTGCGATCGACAACGTCGCGTGGGCTGACGACCGCGTTGCACTCGAGATCACGACGACCGACGACGGCGACGATCGCCTCGAGATCTACACGTGCGCGGACGAAGATCGATTTTGGCACGAGTGGACCTCGATCATCGGTGACGTGAATCCGGGCACGATCGGACAACTGTTCGATCACGAGTTCGGCGCGATCGCGGAGTTGCCAGCGTGGAAACTCGCCGGTGCGATGCGGACGATCGCAGCGCCGGCGGACTCGGAAGTGTTCTTGATGGCCCGTGATGGCGGACTATCGTTCAAAGGCAACGAGATCACGTTCCGCGCTGAGACTCGCCACACCGAGTGGCCGTTCACCGAACACGTCGCTGCTGACGTCGATCTCGACACTGCGGTTGATGCCGTTGACGTGACCGTCGGCGATACGGCCCTCGAGGACGTTGCGTCGATGCTCCCGTTGACGAGTGACAGTGGCGAGATCTTACAGGCGACGGTCTACCTAGACGACGACTACCCGACCCTTCTCGAGTCCGAGGCCGGCGTCGACGTCGCAATCGCGCCGCGGAACAGAGATGATGACGACGAGGATGGTGGTAGCGATGAGTAACCAGTCCACGAACGGCCTCGAGCAGAAGCGGGATAACCTGACGCTCCGTGAAGAGTACAAACTACTCGGCGCGCACGCCTCGGCCAGGTTCGGATTCTTCCTCGTTCGCTGCCCTGGTTGCGGCGAGTGGATGCATCTCGGGTATCACTGGTCTGGGCTCAGCATTCGGGACTGTCCCGACTGCAACGATACAGCAGACTCGTGGAACACCGACCCTCGAATATCTGAAGGGCATGCCGAGTCGCTGAAAGGAGAGCAGCGTTGTCTTGACGAATTGGTGAAACCATGAAGACTGACACCAATCACGACTGGCAACTGTGGGTTCCGATGGATGACGGGACCGGCCGCGAGCGGCGAACGTGCCGTGACTGTGGGATGATCCAGACACGGAGGAAATCGTGATGTCTTTGGAAGATAACGAGCGCTGTGAAGACTGCCTCATTGCCGTGGACAGTGAGACCCACGACGGTGAGTGGCTCCGGATGGTTGCCTGTCCGATCCCGTACTGCGATGCGGTTATGGGAGAGGATTACGGGCGGTTTTCGAGCCACCTGGCTGCCGAGCACGGGCCCGAAGATCTCGGTCTATCGTCTGGCGGACGTCGTGTCGCTACCGACGGTGGTGTCGATCAGTCCTCGAGCGGTGCTGGACCTCGAGAACCTAACCACGGTGAAGAGGATGAATCCGGCACACGATTCTGGTGCGTGCAATGCAAGACATATGTCCCCGAATTCAACTGGGATTCCCATGAAAGGTACCACAACCCTGACAGAGAAATCCCCGATGGTAGTACTAATATCGGCGGTTCGCAAGACGGTGAGCCCGACCGATGGGGTTGCCCGGGGTGTGGTGTAGAAGGCGATCCAAAAGCCACGCTTGATGGAATGGGTGCGTGCAAAGACGACTCTTGCCGGGTCAGTCTGTTCGAACCGCGCTCACCACAGCCGGAGGCTGATCAGAATCAGGGTGAGCAGTCGTGAAAATGAACCTCGACCGAGATCCAGAAACAGGCCGGCGGATCAAGACGTTCGCGATCGTCAGCTGCGGGAGCAAGAAGGGTGATGAGAAGACCGCCGCGAAGGATCTCTATACGTCGGCGCACTTCCAACTCAAGCGCCGATGGGCCGAACTCTACTGCGAGAACTGGCTGATCCTCTCCGCCGAGCACGGCCTCGTCACTCCTGGCTACCAACTCGAACCGTACGACACCTCGGTTCGAGATCTCGACGCGGACGCACTCCAGGAATGGACGGCCGACGTCGAGCAGAAACTCTGGTACCGCTCGAACAGCTACGAGGGGAACCCTGCAGGGAACGACGTTGCCTGGGACGACCTCCCAGACGACTTCGCACCGAACTTCGAGCTCGTGATGCTCGCCGGCGCTGCGTACCTCGAGCCGTTCGATGACTTCTTCGAGGAACAATTCCCGGCACCAGTCTACTACCCCTTGGCGGGCAAACGGATCGGAGAGCAGAACCAGTGGCTGAAAGCTTGGGTCGAAGCCCACCCGTCCCTCGAGGACGTCACCGAGGAGACCGCGGTCGCGATCGACTACGCGCATGACGACACTGGCGACGCTGACGTGTACTACGTCCGCCACGAGTCGGGGAACGTCATGGTCGTCCCGGCGCTCGAGGACAGCGGGCCGCAGATCCTGAACGAGACGCCCGAAGAAGGTGCGCTGAACTCGCCGGCGACAGCAATGCGCGACCACCGCTGCTGGACTGTCTCGGCTAGCGAGGTGCCGGATGCGGACACTCTCGAGTGGGAATCGAAGCCGACACTGGCGGACTTCTCAGGAGGTGCGTCCGCGTGATGCCCTACAGCCGATTTCTTGTGTATTCGCTCATTGAGACGAAACCGCCCGAACCTCCTGAGCTGTCATCATCGTCGCTCACAAAATCCCAGACTGCGACAGCGGTTGGGATTACAGCGCACAGTACTTCGACCGTCGTAAGAGCGGTTGTCACGTCCATAACCAGGCGTCTCCCGGGCCCGATAATAAAGAACGGGGGTGCCACTGCTCCTGACGATGAAAGTGGTAGTATAGCGTCTCTTGGGAGTGATTTGGGACTGATTGCACTAAGGAGTACTAAGTCGATTGTCGGAGGTGGCCAGACGTGAGTACGGACGCCCGTGGCGAGATCTTCGACGACGTCCTCCGAGTCCCACCGGAGACCGATCACGAGACCGGGAACTGGGACGATTCGGGATCGATCCGCGGCGTCACACTCGAGAAGCGCTACGAACCTGGCAACACGATCTACGATGTCGTCCTCGAGGAGGAGTTCGAGCACGAGGGGCTGCAGTGTCTGCTCTGTCGGGTGACTGAATACCACCGCTTCGGCGTTCACACACAGGATCAACCGGACCACGGCGAGTCCGAGACGTACTACTGGGGTTACGTCCACGCGCCTGGCGTCGAGTCGTTCCCGCGAGGGTACTGCGGGACGTACATCGCGGACTGCTACCCGGACGACGGGTGGTTCATGTGGTCTGAGCGCAGCTGGTCAAACAAATACCCGCGCCGCGGCCCGCTCCGAAAGTGGGCTATGCGAAAGACGAAGACGCTGGCCCGCGGGCTGGCGAAGCGACAGCAAGGCGAGTTGTGACCCTCGAGGCTTTCACGAACTCTCCTGATACTGCTTTCTTGCCACATAGCCTACGAGTGCGAGAACCCATGCTGGGATTGTGATATAAAACGACCCGAATAAGCCGAACCCAAGGCCACCAATCCCGAGCGCGGCTATTACTGAGCGGATCATCAGGTACTCTCGATACTTACCCCACCACTTCTGTAGACGGTTGATCATATCGGCGACACAGCGACGATTCGCATAAATGCACGTCAGACAACCATAATGATAGTTATGTGTCTGCCTCATTATGATGTGGTAGTGGTTTGACCAGTACGTTTATACTCGGCCCGGAATTGTAAGACAGATATGACTACTGCTGATGTCATTCAGCGGATCGAAAATGAATGTGAGCTCCCCGAATCCTGGAACGCCATCGAAACGCAGCCAGATGGTTCTATTGAGATGAGCGGCTATGATGGTGAGAATATGCAGGAGGCTATTCTCGAGTTACTCAATGGCGATATAATCGCTGAAGTGGCTATGCATCACTCAAATATGCCAGGACGTGCATCTGCTCATAAGTTGGATGAGTTAGACGAGCCGGAACTGCCTGTCCCTTCCCAGATGGGTGTTCTCCAATTTCAGGACCTTGATGACGCGATCGAGGCAGTGCGGCATCTTGCTGATCCAGATGTCCTTGCCGATATCGCTCAGCACCGCAGTGCGATAGAAAGAGATGATCCGCTCTCCGTGTCTGAGGCCGTCGCGGAAGTGACCGATATCGACATGTCGACTGTCGACGACACGCTCACGGCGATTTGACTGGTTCTGTGTCTCTTGACTCGAGCTTCTCGAGCGCCAGCACAACCCGCTCGCGGATCCAGTCGGCGTCGCGTTCGTATGCCCGCTCGCAGATGGAATCTCTCCGCGAGCGAGGAACTACGATGACGGAATCCAAGGTTGGTACTGATGCCCGAACCAGAACACCCAACCTGTGATCGGTGCGACTCGCATTTCTTTGCAGTATCGAACAAGGTTGTCAATATAGAAACCGGCGAGACGACAGAGGTCCGCCTCTGTGACAGCTGCACTGACGACCTCCGAAGAGAGTACGGAGTAGGTTACGATAGAAGTGATCCGATCGCAGATGTGGTCGACGATAACTGACGACGAACATACTCTCGGCGACCGCGACGAAATTCTCGAGCCCAAGTCCGGCTTGCTCGTTCCCTAAGCCATTATCTCGGCTATTCTTGGCAGTATTGCAGGAGTTAGTATTCCGCCGTTCCAGAGGAAAAAGTCGACCATCAGGTACACCATTACTGCCGAACCCAAACCGCCGATTGCTTTGTCGATCACATCGAGAAAATCACTCTCTAATAATATATCTCTGTCCCAGCATGAAGTGGTGTGCTCATCGAGTTAACCAACCAGTATTCTTATGAGTTAACACAGACAGTCTGGCCAGACGGGTTGTCCAAACTTCTTGCCCAACAAGCCTGCAGGGAACGTCTGACGGAACTTTATGCATCCCCTACCCGTTCAGACGGGTATGCTCGCATACACTGTGTTCGGAGAGGCCGGCGGGCCAGGCAAAACGACGACGGCCGCTTCGCTGGCTGCAGCGCACGCTCGCCGCGATCGGGACGTCCTCGCGATTGACCTGGATCCGCAGAACGCATCACTCAGTTACCTACTTGATGTCGGTGACGATCGTGCCGACTCCGACGCGGACCACTTAGTTCGACACTTGATCGATCGGCCGCAAGGCCCCTTCGAAGATCTGATCCGGACGACCGACCACGGGATCGACGTCGTCCCGGCGCACAACGCACTCGCGAACCTCGACGATCTCCTCGATCGCGTCGCGAAGACTGCGACCGACATGGGCGATGAGTTCGATCCGAACGAACGTCTCCGCGAAGTCCTGGTCGAGTTCGGAGTCACCGACAAGTACGACGTCGTGATCGTCGACCCGTCCCGGACGGAAGGCGCTGGCCTCTACAACGCGATCGCGGCGACCGGCTCGCTAGTCGTCCCAGCAGAGGCAACGGCGAAGGGCAAACAGTCCGTGGTCGGCCTCGAGCAGCTGGTCGGCGGCCTCGAGGACGAACTTGGCGGCATCGACGTCGGCGTCCTGGCAGTCGTCCCGAACAAAGTCGACAAGCGATCCGGAACACAGCGGACCTACCTTGAGGATCTGCACGAGTTCAAGTATCCGGTCCCGGTCGAAATCCCGATCCGCGGGGCGCTGTTCGACGGCGCGTGGGAACACCAGTGCTCGCCGTACGAGTTCGTCGACGAACATCGCGAGCGTGTTCCCGATCGGGAACGGGAGACGCTCGAGTTGATCGACGAGCTCGCCGCGACGATCGAAGCGGAGGCCGGACTATGAAGCCCGGTGCTGGGGACGACCTCCTGAGCGACGATGATGACCAGGAGGACGTCGACGACGAACCGGTCGCGGAAGACAGCGTCGACGATCTCCTGAGCGATGACGAGAGCAGCAACGAGCCAGCTACTGATACCTCGGGCGATAGCAGTGGCTATGCGCTCCCCTGGATCCACCGGCGAGACACGGTCAAGTCTGATCGACCAGAGATCATCCAGATGCACGTCCGCAAGTCGACCGTCGACGGCGAGGGTGCCCTCCAGGACGATGTCGAAGACATCCTCGGCGACGACGTCTACGCGCTAGATCTTCGGGAGGCCGCGTACCTGGTTGCGATGCAGCATCCCGACGAGGTCGCCGATCAGCTTCGAGAGTGGGGCTACGACCTCGAGTAGCTTTTGCAGGATACCATCACGAACTTTTTCAAATCCTAAACTAAACATGACTGAAAACATGGCTGATGAACGTACAAAAGACGAATCTGAACAGATGAACCGCGCTCAGGGTGCTCTGGAAAGGATCAATGAAGCGTATGAATACGAAGAACAAGCAATACAGTTGAAGGCAGAAGCTAAAGACGATCTTCGAGAGTATCTTTCGGATGCTCTTCCTTTCGATGCCAACCCTTCGATTACGATTCGAAACGGCTGTTTCGTTGTGTCTTGCTATCCTCGATCTACACTCAAAAAGATAGACGACGATCTTGAAGAGGAGGTTGAGATGGTCATGCCTTTGGAATTCAGAATTGGTGAGGGAAATGAGGAGCTCAACCGCGATGACCTATCTTCCGATCTGCAGCGAATGCGAGTAAAGAACGTCAAGGGCCTCATAAGTGATATTGAAGAAGAGTACGAAGATGGAGCGCCAGTTGATCAGGTTCTCAGCCGTGCTTACGAAGCTGGCTTGTCAAAAGCTAAGATGGAGCATGAAATTGACAAACTGAAACAAAAAGGAGAGGTCTACGCACCATCAACGGATACACTCCGCACGACGTAGCCTCTATTTTGTGTAGCGGAATATGGTATATGCACGCCGTGGCACACCTGTCTTGCGAGTGTAACAGCCCAATTCTGAGTGTGGTTTGAGGCGGCAGAACGGCCTGATTCTATGCCACACTCTGTCACTGACCCTGAGTTTTAAACGTAACTGGACTTATCCCCATGTGCCATGATCCGGCACAGGCATAGGCAGACTGTCAGTAGGAACCGCCGACTGACAGCACGACCATCTTGCAGGCGCTCTATTGCCGGATATAGGCGCTTGTCTAACAGTACCGAAACTGGTAGGTTCGGAATATTCCGAGCGTTATCAGAAGAAAATAGGGTGTCGAGCGCACCCGATTCGGCGCATCGCCGAGATCCGGAGAGTACAGCCCTCATAAGTAACGATCTGTTGCAGAGTGGGTTGTTACTCTATTGGGTACCTTTCAGAAGGTCTGAATACAGTAACAATATCCAACCCGACGCTGTCTTGCGATCACGAAATCTGACCCGTCCACGAGTTGAACACAGCAACAACACGACCCCCGAGTTACCCGTTTCAACCAAGCCTCGAGAGAAGGGGCGGGTAACTTTGCATAGATACATAAGCAACGACGAGTGTCGCTCAGACAGATGACACAAACCGACTCAGACGACGCCGACCCGCACGAGAACGTCACGGTCACGATCAGCATGCCACGACGCATGCGCGACGAGATCGAAGACGACCGAGACGAACTCGACATGGGTCGCAGCGAGTACGTGCGCTCGATGATCGATGCCGGCCGACGGCAGCTGGCCGCCGTCGACGAAGACGGTTCCTCGAGCGAACGCGACGCGCTCCGCGAACAGATACTCGAACAACTCCCCTCGGACGAAGCAGAGGCCGTTCACCAGGACGAGATCGCCGAGGTGATCATCGACCCCATGCAGGAGAAGGTCCTCCGGATCCTCTCCGAGGAAGACCAGATCAAACACAGCGCGATCCACGACGGATTCTACGCGCCCTAACCATGACACGAAACACCGAAGACAACGACCACGACGCGATGCACCGCTACGTCGACCGACGAAAGAAGACAGTCCGCCAGTCCACTTGGGAAAGCGACATCACCGCGATGAAGCACCTCCGACGGTTCCTCCAAAAGCGCGACCTCAAACCCCACGAACTCACGCAGGAGCAGGCAGAGAAGTTCCTGCTGATGCTGAAGAATCGAGACATGAAGGAGTTCAACGCGGGCCAGTACGCCCTCGTTGTGAACGCGTTCTACGACTACTGCTCGAAGCGCGACGCGTTCAAGATCGACCACAACCCGATCGAGATCCCGCTCGAAGACATCCCATTCGAGAATGACGTCAGCACCGAACGCCGCGACATCGAACTCGCGGAGATGCGAGATGCTGTACGGATGATCAAGCACCCACTGATGGCTGCGCTGATCATGACGTTCCTGAAGACCGGGATGCGGAACGGGGAGCTGTGCAACCTCGATCTCCGCGACGTCCACATCGATCACCCCGGCATCGAGCGCATGCATCCTGGTCACCGTCCGAAACTTGACGGGCGACCGGACACAATCTACGTCCCCGACAAGACAGAGATGCAGAAAGGCGAGGAGACGAACGGCGAAGTTCGCGGAGCTGGCAACAAACGCTCTCGGGCGACCTACGTCCCGATCGACGAAGAACTCAAGCAGGCGCTCCTGACCTGGCTGATGATCCGGCCCACGTCCCGATCGCCGGCTAAACCGCTGTTCACGCTCACCCGGGGATCAAAAGGATCAGTCCCTGGCGACCGGCTGCGGACGGACACTGTCGGCAAGTACGTCGCTGCATGGGCAGAAGAACAGGGCTGGTGGGAGTCCGGTGCAACGCTCGAGACGAACGTCACACCGCACTACTTCCGGCACTACTTCACGACGATGATGCGCCGGCGAACGAACGACGAGACGCTCGTGAAGTACATCCGCGGCGACCGTGGCGGTGACATCATCGACCGCTACACGCACAACTGGGGCGACCTCGTTCGGAAGCAGTACCTCGAGAACATCTACACGTTCCGCTGACGCCGGCCGTTCCTTCTTCTCTCGTCTGCTGATCCGTGAGCCGAAGAACCCTCAGAAGAGATGTGGGCTGTGGTGGGTGTTGGAGATTCTGAGGGTCCTGTCCAGTTGCAGCGGTGAGTTCCCTGCCTTCTGTGCTGTCCGCCGAACAAGGACAGCATCCTGTCTATAGGACAACTGCTACTTAATTTTCGTGGCCAATGTGACTGCACTCAGAAATGCAAGCCTATTTTATAGTCACCTATCTATCGGTGGTAAGCGCGGTCGTCTCGTACGAAAACGGGACCCGGTGTTAGAGCACCGGAGTGCCGCGCTGCCGAACCATGACAGCAAGCAACCCTACTCGGGCGACGAGTGATAACTCTATCCCACTGACGGGAGGCGAGGACACTCACGCCCTCGGCCAAGACGAACAGAACGTCTACGAATATACGCGACGCCACGAGCCAGTCACCCGCGACGAACTCGCACAGCAGGCCCAGCTGCCACTGCAGCGCATCGATCGGATCCTGGCCACCCTCGAGCGCCACGATCTCGTCGACGTCCACGTCGGATGGACGCGAACGACGATTCGGTCCACGGGTGGTCAGCGATGACTGGTGCCGGTACCAGCGATGACCTGGGCGACTTCGTGCGCCTGCTGCGCTCCGAACGCCGACGGATCCTGATCGACCTGCTCCACGACTATCAGCTCGAATGCTGCGACGATATCGTCACGACGCAACTCCGAGACCTCGGCCGGCAGGTCGCCGCGATCGAGAACGACGTGGACTCCGTTGACGTCGACCGAGCGTCTCGGCGATCGGCGAAGAACAGCCTCCACCAGACGCATCTCCCGCTCCTCGAGGAGTACGGCATCGTCGAATACGATGGGCGGTCGAAAGAGGTCACAACGACCGAGCGCACGTGGGCGTTCGCGGAGCTCATCCAGACGATCGAGGTCGGCATCGAGACCAGCAACCTCGACGAGATCCGTCCGGGTGATGACGAGTGACGCGACGAGGGTCATCCACGTTCGGCGCTGCGGAGATCGAGCGCCTCCAGGACGACCGGTCGGCAGCTGAGATCCGGGAGTCGGTCTGCGACCGAACCGGGACCGAGCCGATCCCGTCGCGTCTCTCACGCGAGACGATCGTCGAAAGCATCGGTCGGTTGGCTCGAAGCAGCGTTGCTCGGAAGACCGCAGCGGCGATGACCGAGCGGAAAGTCCGCGTCTGGCTCGGCGACCTGTGTGACGTCGAGTTCGACCCGACCGACGATCGCGGGCTGAACTACCGTCGAGAGGAACTCCAGAAGATCGACCAGGCGCTCGAGACTGCGGGGGCCAACCGATGATGCACGGGCCCGAGGATCGGCGTGATCACGACATCGTGGTCGACCGATCCAACGAGAACACGTACTACGACCGGGACCGCTGCGACCCGGACCCGGCGTACGTCGACGAAGACTTCGAAGACGTCGTGGACCTCATCGGGTCGCGGCGCCGGCGCATCACGATCCGGCGGCTAGCGGAGCTCGTCGACGAAGACGATCAGCTGACGATCGGCCTCGAGGAACTCTCACGAGAGGTTGGCGCGATCGAGGACAACGTCGACCCGGAGATCGTCAACTGGCGGTCGCTCCGCTCAGTCAAGACCGGGCTGCGGAACAACCATCTCCCGCAGCTCGACGAGCGCGGGATCATCCAGTGGGATCCAGACGAGCGAACGGTCACGACGACCGACTTCACGCACGCCTGTGCGGCGCTGCTCGAGTCCCTCGAAGCGACGATCGAAGGTCGGAGGGAACTGTGGTAACGCACTCGAAGGAGCTCGCGCTCGACGACTACGAGTTCGAGCACTTCGTCGGCGGTGCGAAGAGCATCGACGACCGGCTGCAGCGGCTCGAGGCAGAGTACGTCGCGTTCGTCGGCGGTCGGCTCGGACTGCGTGCCGGCGAGATTCTCCATAGCCAGGAGGACTGGGTGAACTGGCGGAAGCGACGGATCGAGATTCCGTACCACGAGTCGTGTACGAAAGGTCGCGGTGATGGCTGTTGTGGCTACTGTAGCCAGCAGGCACGCCAGATGTCGGAGTACTCGGAACTCTCGCTGGCCGAGGCTCGTCTTGAGGTCCTCCAGGAGCAACTCTCAGACATCCCGCACGTGCCCGGTGACGTGAGGCGACAACTCCAGACGGCGCACATCGTCCACATCGACAGCGATCTCTCTAAAGACGCTCTCGATCGACAACTCGAGTCGATCGTTGAGAACGCTGCGACAGTGGATGATGCGGAGGCGTTCCGGGCTGCGCTCGACGAGGTCGCCGAGAAGCACCGAGACGAGAATCAGATCTCAGTCGAGGAGGCCGAAGCGCAGGCCTGGAGAGCGAAGACCGAGAACGCAGAGCGTGAAGTGCCGTTCGACTGGTGTCCGCGCGCCGAGATCGCCATTGAACGGTTCTTTGACGTCTTCGACCAGTGGAACAAGTCGATGTCCGCACTCCGCAGGCGGCTGGACAAGTCACTTGAGCTTGCCGACGGCCTCGAGGTCGGCGACACTAGTCCGCACGGGCTCCGAGCGACCGCGGCGAGTCACGTAGCTGGGAAGGGGCTCAAAGCGCCGGCGCTGCAGGCAATGTTTGGCTGGTCTCAAATCTCAACCGCGCAGGCCTACATCGCCAGTTCGCCGGACAACACGCAGTCGCAGCTAAACCAGTTGGGCTGACCTCGAAATAGCCTAACACCACCCTTTCGCCGATTCACAGACACCATTCTTATCACGGAACCGTTCAATCAAAGTGATATGAATCGGCGGAAGTTACTGCTCGGTAGTGGTGTTGCACTTTCGACCGTCCTTGCTGGTTGTTCAAGTGACGAGACCAGCGATGAAAGCGGCAACGGGGACGGCAATGGAAGCGGCAACGGGAATGGCGACGGTGGTGAACAAGAACAGCTTGTTGAGGTCCTTGAGCACGAGTACACTCGTGGAGGGACCTTTCCATCTGTTACCGGGCAGATCGAAAACGTCTCCGGAGAAGAGGTGTCATCAGTCAACGTCAATATCGACTTCCTTGATGAAGAGGACGTTCTGATCGGCGAAGGGTTGGCGAACACGTTTGATCTTCCCGCCGGTCGCGTCTGGGAGTTCGAAGCATCGTACACTGGCGATGAGTCGTACCGTATCGATGACTACGAGCTGGAGATCGACGCCAGACCGTAACTCTACACGATCGACGCGATCTCGAGCGAGACCTCGTAGAACGCGTCGTTGAGCCACTCCGTCTCCCAGTCCATCACGGCGAAGTCACCGGACGAGATCCCGTCACCGACATTATTCGGGACGGTGAGTGAGAGCGTGTTCTCCGCTGCGGCGTCACTGACGAAGTTCGACCCGTCAGGGACCTCCCGGATCGTCACGGCGGCTTGCTTCGACGCGTTCTCCTCGAGGATCCGAACCTGCCGCGGTTCGAGCTCGAGTGTGAGCATCGTCGTTTCGACGCCGTCGGTGCCCTCTTTACCGATATCGTGCCGAACGCGTCGCGTGGCGAACGATCCAACGTTGAAGTCGAACAGCCACTCGTCGCTTGCGACCTCGGTCTGATCGATGTCGTCGTACTGCTCCTGGAGGGACTTGCTCTCGCTGGCGGTCAGCTCGAGTGTTGCCTCGTAGCGCTCGCCGTCCTGGTCGATAACCTCGTCTTCGTACTCTCCTACGTGCCAGACACGAACTGGTCGAACGTCTTCTCGCCCGAACGGTGGCTCGACGTCAAACGTGTTCGACCCACCGGCACGATCGGTGACTTTGAACGAACCGTCCGCCCGTTCAACAAGGCTGAGCGAGCCGGCGTTCGCATCCAGCGGTCGAAGGACGTCACGAACGATGTCGATCGGGGTGCGGAAGACCAGCGTCAGCCGCTGCCAGTCACGGATCTCGTCGACGAACTCGGGGACCATGCGGCCGCCGATAGCCCAACCCGTGAAGCCCCGATCAGTATCAGTGTCGATCGGCTCGACGAACGTGTCCGATGTCCGCGGGAGTGTCAGGGTCTGGTCGGCAGTAGTGTCGATCTCCTCGGCGTACGTCTCTGACGATCGCGGGAGAGTCAACTCTCTGCTCGAGGCCGTCGCGATGCCCCGAACGATCCCGCCGCCGAGCTGGTGCGACCCAAGACGTGAGTCACCGAGCCGGCCAACTGTAAAGTCGAACTCGGACGGGATGAACGACGTCGACGTCCGGCTCACAGAGTTCTCACGGCTGGATGTCGTTTGAACGGGAGAGCAGTAGCTCTCCGCGACCCGCATGATCGCGGGAGCCATGCTTAAGCGGTGCTCGGACAGTCTCGAGGATCCTAATCGGGGCATGTCGTATCAGTTACTCTCATCAAATTGTTTCTCAAACGCGCACTTTACTGGGTCTCTGGCACCCCTTCGCTTATGATCGGGGAGTATCCACGTGGCAGTATGGCAGATAAAGCAGACGAGGTTGTTTGTCCCAACTGTGGTTTAGAATGCATCGAGAAGGCTCGTATTGATGAGTTCTACAGCCCCAAGCCAGAGACGAAAGTGTTCTGCGAGGACGAACACTTTGTCTATCTCCATGAGGTGTAGGTACTGACCGAAGTGGGACGTTTGGTGAGTTATCGTATCGTGTTCAAATCGTGTGTTTCTCGAGTGTCGGTTCACCTACCGAGCCTCAGCGGTTATCGTTGTACGCGACCCGCATCCAGACATCATTGTGCTGCTTCATTAGGACCAGATTATCCACAATGTCGTCGAGAACGACGTTGCTACCACCGAGGTAGATATCATCGCCGCCGGTGTTTGAGTTATCCACGACGGTAATCTCGTCGGCATCGGCCGAGAGGATAAGTATCTGGCCCGGCTCGCCACCCTGAATCGTCTGTAACTCAACTGGGGAACCTCCGCCGTTCAGGACTTGCCAACCGCCGTCACGAACACGGGCGGTGTTATCGTCGGATATGTCCTGCTGCTGTCCCATCCGGCTGGTGGCTAACGAGCGTGTGCCAGAGGTCGATCCGGCGTTGATGATCCCGCCGTGGTCTGTGTCCCATCGCGTACTGCCAGCGGATGCAGCGGACGGGAGGGCATTGTCAGAGACGTAGATCAGACCGGGGGTTGCTTTGCCGATGTGGCTGTTCAGCGAGCCACTGAGGCCGTTCTCGGATACCCATACCTGCCCCTGATGCTTGGTAGCTACACCGATATTCAGGTTGCCGTCTCCGAAATCGTAGTTAGCGACGGTAACGCAGCTTCCCCCGTAGGCCATGAGCCCGACGGACTCACTTACCGACGGCTCCACGGCCATATCTACGATGCTATTGTATCCGCTGCACCCGTACAACTCTGTAAGGGCGTCCTCGTCGCTGTAGGGGTTGGCCTTGTTGAGCCTAAATCCCCCGACGATCGCGTGTGCGCCAGTAACAGAATCAAGGAAGAACGAACCCACATCGACGTTGCTCGGGGTTGTCCTATCGCCAACGATCTCGAGCGATCGCCACTCGGTTGTAGACCCGTATGGAACTCTGGATACCAGCGTAGGAGGCACGTAAACGTCCTCGGTCGAGTAGTCTCCGGCGGCCACGTCGATCTTCAATTTGTGACGCTGGATGACGGCCAGTTCATTGTCGATCGCCTCCTGTATCGACGTGAAGTCCCCGCCGCCGGAAGCGTCGACTGTCACGGTCTTATCTCCGGTCGACCACAGCGGCCGGTCTTCCTGCGGGGCGATACCTACCTGGCCTACACTTGCTGATGACGCATCTACCTGACCGGTGACAGAAACGTCACTGAACGTCGCCGACGGTTCCCGGTTCAGCTCCGTCGTCGTATCGTTGGTCGTGTCGATCTCCGCGATCTTGATGTACGGATCAGCCGGCACGTTCGAAGAGGCCTCCGTATCCACTCGCACGTACGCCCCATCGTTCGTCGTGAGATCCGTCGCCAGGTAGACGCGGTTGACAGCACTGTCGGTCAGCGCGATCCCGGTCTGTTGATCGACGTCAACGGCGAAGGTGACGCCTTGATCCCACGAGCCCGAGTAGGTCGCAGCGTCGTCGGTCGGCAGCTGGATCGAAACACTTCCAGTGTACTTGATGTAGGCCAGTCCAGGGGCGAGGTCGAACGCCGGCGTCGTGTAGTTGGGCGTGATTCCGAGACCCGCTTCGACGTAGTCAGACGCGTTGTCTTTCGCCGCCATCCCGCCGATGTAGCCAGCGCTGTCCCAGTCTTCGTTCCCGTCAGCTGCTCCAGTCCCGGTGTCTTCGGGCCAGACTCGAGCGGAGAGGTTAGTGTCTGCCATCTTAGCTCACCCGTGGCGTCTCGACTTTGTGTTCAACGACCAGTTCGTCCGAGTCCGACGAGATCACAGCGTTGTCGAACGTGTCTTCGGAGAGTGGCGAGCCGCCGCTGCCGGTGTCGTAGAGTTCTGACTTGACGATCGTGACCGGCGTCGTCACGTCCGCGCCGGTGACGGTGTACGTTACGACCATCGTCTCGTCGGTCCCGCTCGAGTCTTGATCTTGCGTCGACCAGGACGCATCGGCATCGCCGGTGATCGACACGCGGATCACTTCGTTTCCGGCGTCGTCGACGAGCGCGATGTAGTCCCACTGCGATGGTGCTGTTCGACTGCTGTTGATGAGGTCGCGGAGACTCTCGTATCCGGCCCCGGTAAGTTCTGTTGGCATCTGGATCAGTTCGGCAGGAAAAGTTGGCTGAAAACGATACTGGTCGGCGAGTTACGGCGATCTGGTGGCGGCCAGTTCGACGAGTACACGATCATGATGTCCGCCCTCTGCGGAAGAGTTCGCTAGCGAGCACGAGATTAACCTCGCCACGCGTCGACGGTGTCGCAGTGATCGTGTTCAGCCCAGGGTCAAGTTCGCCCTTGAGATCGATCGTCTCAGTCCAGTCGCTGTTTGCATCGCCTGTGACTGTTCCGACCTGCGTTCCGTTAACTTCGATTGTGACGTCGCTCGGATAGTACTGGTTGCCCTGGAACGTTGTGATGACCGACGCAGCAGCGCCTGCTGTCGTGTCCGTCGTCTCCGTTTTGACAACTCCTCCGCCACCATCAGTTGTCTCAAAAATAGATTCGCCGCCGTCTTGGTCAGTTTGCGTTGAGAAATCAAGCGTGTGGTTGTGAGCACCGGCAGCCGCATACTGCACTTGGGTGGCTAGATCGATAGAGTACGGTCCAGTGGTCTGTGCCTGAACTTCAAACGCATGATTGCTGACATCGCTCGAGACGAGGAACGTTAGATTGCTCGGCCCGCCGTCCAGCCTGAAGGGGACAGCCGCGGCATTGAACCCGGCCGTACCTGGGTAGTAGACGCCGTCGGTGGAGTCGTACAGTCTGACGGTGATGGGGATGGCATCTGACTGCCCGGAGTCGTCGTGGAGCACGGTCATGTTCACGATCATCAGCGAGATCTGGTCTGTGGTGCTCGGGGAGAAGTTGTGTATCGTGGACCAATTCTCGTTGACTGTGGGGTACTCAATGTTGGACCCGCCAGCGACGACGTCCGTGAAGTCGGCGTTGTCCTCGCTCGTGGTGAGGACGTTGACTGGATGCTCATGATCGCTCGTGTCAACTGTGACGTCATGGGCGTGGGGATCGAGCGAGATCTCCAAATCGTGATCGTGTGGCTGTGGGTCAACTGGCGATCTCCATGCACGCCCTTGGACAGCGAGCGTTACGTCCTGTTCTTCGATAATGTCGTCTGGCCAGTTGACAACGACGAGCTCCTGTGGAGTCCCGTCACCAGCGGCATCCCATCCGCTCGCCGTCTGATCCCGCGAAACAAACCCTTCATAACCTCTGTTGAAGCGCTGGAGGTCCTTGCGCGCTTTGCGGCCTCGGTCTTCTCCCGTCAGAAGGCGGTTAGTGAGTGAGAGTACAAACGAGACACCAGTAGCCTCGAGAATTTCACGTCGGCTGACCACTCTGAGCATACGATCAATACCTTCCTCAGGTAGTGTAACTGTTACTCTATCACCAAGATCGACGTCAACACCGAGCGCGGTTGCTTCAACCTCGATGTGGGTAGGTTCGTTCTCGATCTCGCTGATACGTTGCTCGAGGATCTTCTCGAGGCGCGACTTTTCCTTGATATCCTTGTTTTCGTACTCTCGCCAGACTTGCTTCCCGCCACTGTAACTGCTAGCGACGGCTTTTGCAGTCACTTGGTCCGGGCCCGATTGTGCGCCGAAGCCTCGAATGTGGGTGACGTTTTCGCGCCCGTCTTTGACGACTTCAGGTTCGCCGATGATCGTCCGTTCGGCCGGTGAGAGGATGACTCCAGGCTTGTCTGCCCCAAGCCGACTGACGTAGTCGACCGTTTGGTCGTAGTTGAACCGGAGCTCTCCACCGCCGGCTTCCTCGGTGTCCCGCAGTGCTTTGCTCGGGTTTGCGTACGAGAACGACATCGACAGCGACGAATCAATCGTCTCAACCGTCCCCACCTGGAGTGTGCCAACCTGGCCGACTAGATCTCCGACGATCGTGCTGTCGTCGATGTTCTGATAGACGACGTTGTCGCCGAGCGGTTCGGCGTCAAGCGCGTCGCGCTCGTAGCCGGCGATTCGGACGTCGATCGTCGCGTCGTCGCCCTTCGAATCGTCGTCGTATCGGCCGGCGAACCACGTACCGCTGCCGTCGTCGACGACGAGGTGGTCGGTTCGGCGCTCGAGTATGTTGTCGACGTCGCGCCAGGTGTCTCGCTCGAGCGTGACTGTCGCGTGATCAACCTCACCGCGAATCTCTTCGACTTTTTCAGCGGACGCTGCGTCTACCGAGAGCTTCCGCTCGTGGTTCTGGTCGTCAACGTGCAGTGTGATCGATGGCATTGATAGGTTCGGTCAGAACGGGTCGTAACGACCACCAGTGTCGCTGCTGCTTTCGGGATTCGGCCGGTTCTCGATTGCTCGCCGAGTCCGTTTGAGTTCGCGGACAACTGCGTCGAGCTTCCGCGAAGAGTCATCACTCGTCCGTGGCGTGCGGCGTGGTTGCGACCGTTGCGACGCCGGCGACTGGCGGCCACCGTCATCGCGCTGCTGCATGATCTGCCCGAGACGATCGAGCGGAATCACTGCCTCTGGGCCCGCCTCACCGACTAGCGCGTTCGTCGGTTGGCGGACGACACCGCCTGATGCGAGGCCGACGTCGGGGATGTTAATGCCCGAGCTGCTCGGTGCCGCGTCGACGACGTCTTCCCATCCTGGGAACTCTGGGACAGTTGGCCATCCGGGGAACAGATCCTTGATCTTCGACCAGACGTCGAAGTTCGGAAGTGACGGCCAGCCCGGCCATCGGTTTTCAACCCAGGTCCAGATGCCGAAGTCGGGCAGGTTTGGCCACCCAGGCCACTGGTCTTGCAACCAGTCCCAGACTCCAAAGTCAGGGATGTTGGGCCACCCCTCGAACTCGGATTCAACCGTTTCCCAGAGTTCGAAGTCCGGGACTGCTGGCCAACCGGGGAACCGTTCTTCGATTGTTGCCCAGATCTCGAAGTCAGGGATCGACGGCCAGCCAGGCCACTGCTCCTCGAGCCAGGCCCAGACCGCGAAGTCGGGAATCTCTGGCCAGCCAGGCCATTTGTCTTTGAGCCAGCCGGCGATCCCGCCGCCGATCGCACCGCCACCGATGATGCCGGCAGCCCCTCCGACGCCGGCGCCGATGCCAGCTCCCACGAGACCGCCGGCTGCGGTCCCTGCACCGGGGATGATCGAGCCGGCTGCTGCGCCGATCGCGCCGCCAGCTTTTGCGCCGCCCCACGCGCCAGCAGCGCCGCCAGCGAGCGATCCGAGACCTATCCCTGCACCCTCTGCGGAGAGGTTGTCCATCACGTTCTTCGGGAGGCTAAGGATGGCTGTTGAGAGACCGTCTTTACTGGCAATGTCGTTGAACGTGACTGCCATGCTGAGCAGGTCCTCCGCAAGCGGGTTGAACCACTTGCTCATCTTGTCTCCGAAGGGACGGAAGAACAACTCCATCGCATCTGAGAATAGCGTCTGTGTCTTCTGCCAAGCTGGAGAGGCTTCAGCGACAGTGTTGATGCCGCTGAGAATACCAAGCCCGACAGTACCTCCAAGTGCGACTTGAAGTAGCCCGCCTTTCATCGCGCCCGAAAGTGCTCCACCAGCAGCGGCGCCAGCCCCACCACCTCCAGCCATCCCAGCGACATCTGGGAGACCGGCGTCGCCCATCACCCCGTCAAGTTGGCCTTGCAGTTCGTCGGCATTGACGTCAGGCTCGATCTGTTCAGCGTCGCGGAACTTGTCTGCTAGCCGGTCGGCCTCTCGATCCGCTTCGCGTTCGTCGAGCTCTGGCGTGACCTTTGCTCGCAGTCCTATATCAAGTACCATATGTATCGTGTTCGATGTATCAGGCCGACTTGCCCTCCGTCATCTCGATCGAATACTCGCCGATCCGAGTGCGGCCAGACGATCGAACCGAGTCGTAATTCTGTACCATGACCTCGAGCGACCGACCAGGAAACGCTTCTTCGAACGTGACGATCTGGTCGCGGCCGACGATCGATTGCATGTTCGCATCGAACTCGTCGAGGCGTGTCTCGCCGGCGACTTCGCCGACGATCGTGATCGAGCGCTGTGCTCCGCCGTCGTCAAGGACCTCGTAGTTCTCCGGGCCAGACAGGGCATGAAGCGGGACCGGCTCAACCGGTTGCTCTTTCGTCTCCTGAAGCTCACGGATCGAGCCGAGATCGACGCCATCGAGGAACGCTTTCTCCTGTGGGTTTGGACTCGGGATGTTCGGCGACCGGTACGGCATCAAGCCGTTGCCTCGAACCAACTCCAGGTTCCACTGAACTTCATACCGAGCCCCTCGAGAACGCTGCCAGCCGAAGGTACCGAGAATGCCATGGATCGTCCGGCCGCGATTGTCGTCTACGAGATCATAGCCATCTCCTTGGCGACCGTTGAGGTACGCCTCCGCAGTGACAAGCCACTCAGCAAGCGCAGTCTCTGGTTCGTCACTGAACGCGCTCTGTTCTGACAATCGGTTCCCGGTTGCCGTGCCGGTGTACGTGAGCGACTCGCTGGCCTCAAGGCCAGTCAAGAGCGTGTCTTCCGAGTTGCTGCTCGGAATATTGTCGACCTTGACGTTCCCCTGCGTCTGTGACCGAGACTCTTGCCCGTTCCAGAGACGGATCGTCTGGTCCGGTGTTTCAAGGTTGACTGCCATGGTCAGTTGTCAGGGAGCATCTCGTCGACGGCGTCCAGCAAGCGGTACTTGTCTTCCTCGCGGAGGTCCTCGTAGTGGTCTCCGTAGTTGACAACGTCCTCGATCGTGATCTCGGACAGCGGGATGCCGTTGTCCTGGAGACGTGCAATCAGATATCCTGCATCGTATCCGCCAGCGAGGAGTTTCCCAGTTCCGTCCGCCCCGTGTTGTTGAACAGCTTCACCTTCTCGAAGAGATACGAGTAGACGTCCCCGTCGAACGCGCCGACGTCACAGTATCCCTTCTCTGTCACCGGGCACGAGTCCGGGTAGTCGACGAGTGCCAGACGCGTGAACATCGCTTTCCGGAAGCCCTGCTTTGGGACGCCTTCGATCGTCTCGTTCTGCGGGTCGACGTCAAACGATGCGTCGTTGACTTCGTCCTCGAGACGGAGCAACTGTGACCCGTCGAGCTTCCGGATCGTGAACTCGCCGGTGCCGTGTCGCTCGATGAACCCTTCGAGGGCCGATGCTTCTTCTTCGAGCTCGGCGATGTCTTCGTCGAACTCTCGGTGTGCGGTGTGGTACTCTGCCGGTGCTTCGTCCGCCGTACCAAACTTTTCCTTGGCCTCCCGTGCGAGATCGCGTTGGGACTCCTCGATCGAGGGGACCTCTTCGTCTCGGATCTCGTCGATACGGTCCTGCAGGTCGATGGTAGTTGTTTTTGTCATGGGCACTCAGGTGATTACGGCGCCGTGTCAGTGTTGTTCTCGGCGATCGCTTTGACGGACAGCGCCATCTCGTCGAGCTCGTCTTCGATGTCGGACGTCGGGTCGCCGATCCCCGACCGACTGTGACTGTCGGGGAACGCACCGGTAAGGACGAACTCGATCGACTGCTTAGCCGATCCCGTTTCTCCGTTGTCGAAGATCATCCGGATTTCTTCCTTGTTCATCACGCGATCGGCAGGCCCGTCCGCTGCGGACCCACCGTACATCCGTGCGAGTTTGTCTTCGTTCTGGTCGGAGACAATGCTCGAGTAGTTGATCGACGGGTTCCGCTCTTTCGGCGAGTAGTCGACACCGAACCGACTTCCGAGTTCTTCGATGATGTCCGTGTTGTTCTCGATCGTCAGCGACGCGTTTTGGATGCGCTGGAGTGGAGAGCCGGCTAAGTGCAGCTGCGTCTCGGCGTACGTGTAGGGCCGAACAGTTGCTGCGACCTGGCTCGTGAGATCGGAGACGTTTGTAGACGGATCTTCGGTAGCATACGCACCGTCGAGCGATACCGTAACCTCGTCAGGGACGGTCGCGTCGATCGTGCAGGACGTGACGATGCAGCCGAGCAGGAGACGCTCCTGGTCTCGTGTCTCGAGCCCCTGCATGAGCTCCATGCTCTGGGGCATCTCACCGTCGAACGTGTGCGTGTACGGCGCCGTGTCACCACTGGAGGTGGCTTCGGCGATCACTGCCGGGATCCACCACGGGTTGCTCAGAGTGAAACTGACACTGAATGACCCTTCGAAGTTGGTCTCGATGATCTCTTTTGCTTCGCGCGATCCGGGGTCGAACATCCGGACGGCGTTGTTCGATCCTTCTAACGTTCCGACCGTGACGTCACGGCCGAACGTTTTCCACGTCGTGTCTGTTGGGCTCCCGCCAGCGAAGGTGTCCTCCCAGCGGTAAACCCAGGTCGTGTCTGCGCCAGTCGATGATTGACTCATATGTTATCTGCTCCAAGTTGCTGCGGTCGGTCGTCGTCCGTTTCATCCGTGCTTCCGCCGCCTCCGACTTCGTCCATCAGATCCGCAAGTCCGCTCGCGTCGACATCGGGATCGGGCGGCTCGAGACCGTCCGAGGCCTGCCCAGCACCGATCGTCGCCAGCTTCAGGAAGTTCGACGTCGTCGACTGAACGAGCAGCAGTGCTCTCGCGAAACCGTCGCGAAAGGCCTCTCGGGAAGCGGCGTCATCGGCGTGTTCCTCGGGGATCTTCAGCGGGTCTGACGGTGCCTCGTCGGGCGATTCATCTCTCGAATCGTCTGTGTTAGGTGTCATGGAAAAGTGGAGTCGCTACTACCCGCCGAGTGTCACCGACGGATCGATCGTCGCCGCGATCTGGTGGAGACGGACCTCGATCGTTGCCCGGTAGTGGCCGCGACCCGTCGTGCCGGAGACGTCGTTGACCTCAAAGCCTTCGACAAGATCCCACTCTTTGTCTCCGCGGCGATGGACGTCGAGGATCCGCTTGATCTCGCCAATGAGGCCGCCGTAGCGTTCGGACTCGTTGTTCTCGTCGCGCTCTCCCTCGAGACGGACTCGACCATCGACCGCTTCGCCTTTGATGCGACGGTCAGCGGTCCGGATGTCGATCGTCACGAGGTACTCTGATGTTTCTTCGAGCCAGCCGAGCGACGCTGCCTCGACCGACGCAGACCCGCCGTCCTGCACTTCGACGACGTCCTGCGTTCGGAGTGTTTTCTTCGTCTCTTCGTTTTCCCGACCGATCCACGGCTCCGGAATGTCGTTCCACCGACCGTCGATAGACGGTTCCCAGTTGTTCTCGAGGATGTACTCGACGTACTGTATCGCAGTCATGATCAGGCCTCGTCAGTTTCGCGGGCGACGTCCTCACGAGTTCCGCGGAGGAAGCGCAGCGCTGGCATCCCTGGATGAGTGATGGACTTGAAGAAGACTGTCGGCCAGCTGGATTCGAAGACCTCGTCGAACGTGAGTCCAGTGTTGCCGAACGGTTCTCCCGCCATCTCTGGCCAGTCGAACGCAAGATACTCGGCGTTTACAGCCTCGATCTCGTGTTCTTTCGCGCCGAACTCGAAGTACTGAGCGGCTTCGTGCATGTACGCGAATGTGCCGGCGCCTTCCTGGTCGTCCCACTCGGGTGGCACGGCAGCCTGGGCGACCGACGCGACATCGTACCCGTGCTCGTCGCCTTGCTCGTAGAGTTCCTCTTGTGAGTACGAAAACCAGCGATTGGTGAGCTCGAGCGCTGCCTCTTCGGAGACCTCCTCGAGGCCGAGTACGAGTTCGTCGCTTTCGATCTCGGTCATTGGTACCCTCCGAGACTGCCGTAGTCACTGACCGCGTCGTTCCACTCTTGCTCCCAGCTATCCAGCTTCGCTTCTGGTCGTGGAGCGTCGCCCGACTCAACAAGTTCGTCCGTCCAGTCGTCAAACAGGACCAATTCACGTGCTGCCTTCGCCGCGATCGCCTCGCGGACGTCCATCGGGCAGTAGTGGATTGGTGTGCCAGATTCGTGAGAGGTCTCTAGGGAGAGTCGAACCCCCCGGTCTGCGACCGTGATCTCGTCGGTCGTGTGATCGACATCGACCACATGGACGTACTCACTACCGCCGACAAGCATCGTGTCACCTGTTCGAGGGAGTCGGCTAGCGTCCTGGACGGTGACTGTGGCCGAGCCTGTTTGGTCGGCTGCAAGTTGTTCCTTGAGCGTGGTCTGGCCCGCCTGCGAGAAGTCGCCGCCGGCTCCGAGCCGGTAAGAGATCCGGATAAACCGTTCTCGATATCGACGAAGCGCTGGGAGGCTGCCGCGCCCGGGAAGTGTGAAGACGGTGAGTTTGCCTTTACGGTAGTCAGCAACCCACGAGTTACCTTCACGGCTGGTGATATCGGTCCAACTGTCGCGCCCTGTCCGCCGCTCGATCACGTCGCCCTGATCAGGGTCGATCGGGTGGATATTGCGATTCTCGAGGTAAACGTGAACTGGGAAGCCCTTGCCCTTCGCGCTCTTGTAGATGGGCGCATCACGACTCCCGACGCGGACAGGGCGCATGGGCGTCGCGTTTCGATCCCACTTTGATTCGACGCCCTCGATCCGAGACGTGACTACCTCAAGGTCCTCGTTCCCGATGAACGAGTTCTCCGGTTCGGTATCCCAGTTTGCCAGATTGTCGTGCGTGAGCTGGGGATTGAACCGCCGAATAACGTCTGTCGGGAGACAATAATTCAGGCGAGGCATAGTGGATTAGATCAGTTGGTGTGGATCATCGCGAGACCCGTCCGACCGCGCTTCTCGTAGATTTTGGTCACATGGTCAAGCGACGTGATGCCGCTGTTGTTGTCGAGCCACGTCTGGATCGCAGCCTCTGCGTCGGCCTTGTTCGGGTTGAACTCGACAACTTCGACGTCGTCAGACATCTACGATCACCGCCGTCCTTCGACGCGGACCTTGACTTCACCGACGTCCGTCCCGGAAGTGGGATCGGTCCCGTCGGCGATCGCGGCGAACTCGAACTGCTCGTCGACGTGGTTCCACGTGACCGTGTAGGTCGTCCCCGAGTCGTAGCCGACGATCGTGACGGCGTCGACGTCGGTCAGGCCAGTGTTAGCCTCGGGATCCCAGGGCTCGTTGTTCGCGTTCGTCAGCGAGTCGACTGTGACTGTGGCCGTCTCGACCATCAGCACGCCTGCGTTAGTCGGGGCCATCAGTCATCGCCTCCGTCTTCGAGTGCGTCGTGGACTTCCGCGTTGTCCTTCTCGGCGAGGAACTCGGCCATCTCAGTGACGCCAGAGCCGCGCAGCGAGAACTCGTCAGCGTCTTCGCGGACTTCCTTGACAGCCTCTTTCAGCTGCGACCGGGAGTACTCCGACGCGAGTGTCGCAGCGCGACCGTCGTCAGCCTGGTCGTCCTCGACGTCAGCCTCGTCGATGTCGGCGATGTTTCGAAGCTGATCCGGGATCCGGCCACCGTCGACCGGGTCCTGGAGCTCGAGTGCTTCGTAGACGCGATCGCGGAGACGCGGGTCGGCGCCGCGGCCGAACACGTTGTCCGGCAGGCGGTTCTTCGAGAGCAGCGCTTCGGCGAACCGTTCGCGATCGTCCGCGTAGACGAGATCGAGGTCGTTGCGGCTCTCGAGATAGGCCAGGCCCTCGTCGGGCACGAGCGCGAAGTACCACGTCCCGTTGTTGAGCGGCGCCGTACCGGGCCACTTGCCCTGTGAGGCCAGCGACCCTCGCGTAGCGATACTGCTTTTGTCGCCCGAGTAGCGGAGTGCGACGAGTTCCAGGCCGCGGATCTCGCCGTTCTCCTCTTGTTCGATGTTGTCTTGAAGTGCGATGACACCCATGAGAATCACTCCTCGATCTCTCGCAGCTTGCCCATAGCCGAGAAATCCCGGACGACGAGCTCGTGGTACATGGCGAAGAGCGCTTCGTTCTTGAACTCTCCAGTCGCCAGCGGGTTGACCGGAGCGTCAACTCCCGCGCGCCAGACGTCCGGGGCACGGTAGTTCTCGATGGAGATCTTCGGCCGGGCATCCTGACCCTGGCCGGTCTGGGCCGGCGTCGGGTCCATCGCGTAGATACGCTCGAGACCACTGTTGTCCGTCGGCACCGTTTCGGCAACGATGACCGGCATGCTGTCCCAGTGGGAGATCTGTGCGTTGAAGTTCGCACCGAGGCGGCTCTCGGCGTCGTTGACGCTCTCACGCGATGGCGCCTGAAGGGCGTCGGCCCGGAACTGCGAGTCGCGGAGGTCCGACATGACACGGGCCGTGTTGTAGCCCGTAACGAGCATCACGTTCTCGCGTTCCGCGCTGCCGTTCTGGACGTAGTTGTCGACGAACGTGTTGATGCGGTCGCCCGTCAGCTGACGGAGCGTACCAGAGTTGTGGTCGACGTACGCGTCGGCCCAGTTGGCCTCGTTGGCGCCGCCGGCGCCGGTCGCAGAGCGGTCGATGTCGTAGACGTCCAGGTCACCGTCGGAGAACGCGTCACCGTTGGCGTCGACGCCGTTGGTTTCCTCGTCTTCCGAGGCGATCGCGCGGTCGATCGTGAGGAGGAGGTCGTCGTCGGCGTACTGCGGCGTGTCGCCAGCAGTGCTGCCAGACGCGTTGACCGTCCGGGCGAGGGCGTCCCGTTCGACCGATCGAGTCATGTAGTCGCGCATGATGTCGATCAGTTCTTCGAGGCCGACCGTGTCGTGCCCGAGCCGACTCTCGATGTCGACGATCAGGTCGCTCTCGACGGCCATCGAGGAGATCCGGACGTCAGCCGAGACCTTCCGGATGTCCGCGGTGGTCGCAGTCGGGACCGAGCCACCACCAGAGACGCCGGAGACCGACGGCGGGTTGAAGATCGACCGGAACGTCTTCGCCGGCGTATCGCCCGGACTGATCTGCTCTTCGCCAGTCCGGTCGACCTCGGGCAGTGCCCCGAGGATGTTGTTCTTCATGTTGACCTGGTTGTAGAGGACCAGGCCAGCGATGTCGTTCACCAGGCCGGCAGTGTCCGTGCCGAACGTGGCCTGTTGCTCGAGATTCGAGAAGAGGTCAGACCACATTCCGCGCGCTGCGCCGCCGGGAGTGTACTGCTGTTCGTGCAGATGCTGAATATGAGGATGCATGATTAGTTGTCACCTCCAGAGCCGCTACCGAAGGTCATGGCGTCAACGACGCCCTCGACCTCGTTCTTGATGTCCGATTCTGCTGTCGCACTGCCGCCAGCGGGATCAGGAGTGCCGCCAGTCTGCAGCTGCTGCTCGATGTTGGTGGCGACCGATTCGCCGACATCGTCGACGGCCTCGTCGAGCGTCTCGCCCAGCTGCTGGTTGAGGTCCGACAGTCGCTCGTCGAACTCTTCCTGGGTGATGTACTCTGCGTCGTCGCCACCGTCTTCGGACTGCGTCTCGAGACCGTCGAGGTGTTCCTCGAGCGCGTCGCCGACTTCCTGCTGGACGAGATCGCGGACGTCGTCTTCGCCGAGGCCAGACTGCATCTCTGGCTCGTCAGGTTCGTCGTCCTCTCCCTCGTCGTCTTCGTAGTCGTCGGGCTTGTCGCCTTCTTCGGCGGCGACGGCAGCCTCGAGTTCGTCGAAGATCGCATGGACTTCTTCGATGTCCATGCCAAGTTCGTCCGCGACCTCGGCGGCGAGATCGTCGCGGTCCATCTCTTCCTGCTGGAGACGGTCCCCGATCGACTCGAGTTTCTCCTCTGCCTGCTGCGCGATGTGGTCGGCATCGCCATCGTCACCGACGACGTCCGCGGCAGCGTCGGGGAGCGACTGTTCGCTCTGCTGTGCAACCTGAATCGTTTCTCCAACCAGATTCTCCTTCGACTGGTTGAAGATATGACTGAAAATACTCATTGTGAGTCGCTGTTGGAGAGTCCCACCGAGGTCCTCGGCCGTCCGGCGACCAGCCTCTCTGGCTGACCGTCGGGAAGTCGTGCCGGCGTCATCGGCCTCGGTCGCACCGCCAGTTCCGAAAAGGGCCTGGAACTCTGCCACACCGAAGTGCGAGCCCTTGTTTTTTATCAATTCGTCCTCGCCGATCGTCACCGCCATGAAGTCGACTTCGGTGGCGATCTTGCCCTTCTCGACAGGGTCGTACTCTCGGGTGTAGACCGTCACTGAGAACCCGTCGAGGTGGCCGTAGTACGCTCCGAGTCGCGTCTCCTGCGAGATTACGGAGCCTTCCGGGTTGTTGCGACCGTAGACGTTCGCAATGATCCAGAGGGCGTCCTCCTCTGCAGGCCCACTCCCGTCGGGCAACGGCTCGCCCTCGCGGATGACCTGCGTTTGGAGTGTCTCGCCGGCGTCGAAGCGCAGCGTTTCGTCATCGTCCAAGTGGATCGTCGTGGACTCGTCGAGCGTGTGCTCCTCGAGGAACTCGCCCACCTTGACGTCGTCATGGCGGCGCGAGAGGTTGTTGAGCGCCAGCAGCTGGTCGAGCCGCTCCTCGAGGGCGTCCATCTCGATGTAGAGATGTTCCTCGCCCGGGCCCGGATCGTTCCACTGCTCGATCGACGCCCGACCGAACACGATGAACTCGTCGGCCGTGACGACCTCGCGCTCCTCTTCGGTGAGATTCTCGAGGTCGAACTCCGCGTCTGTACGGACGGGGGCCTGTCCAGTGATCGGGCTAAACGAGCCGCTCGCTGCTGTAGTCGTGCTCATGAACTTCGAGGATAGGTCGCGTTAGTCGTCTGTTCGCTGGTTCTTGTGGTCGGTAGGGGCTGCATCGCCCTCCCCATCGACCACAGTCTGTACGTCGACGTTGTACTGACGCTCGATCGCGGAGATCGCCTCTTGGGAGAGGCCGGTGATCACAGCCTGTTTTTCGGCCACTGGAACGTGATCGCTGTCCTCTGGATCCCAGCCGTCGGGTTTGTCGAGTGCCCGTACTGACGCTGGGTTGATGACGTACCTGACTGCAGGGTGATCATCCAGAACAGCTTCGACGTCGGTGACGTCCTTGTCCGCCTCGAGGGCAACGTAGGTCGCGTGGTCGTGGCTCTCGAGCGTGTCTTCTGGGTGGCGTTGGACACCTTTCCACATCTGGAAGACGTCGCCGTGCTTCGAGAGGTCGTCCAGGAACTGTTCCCAGTCACCCTCTTCGTGATCGATAACTTCGCCACCCGGCGGGTAGTAGAGTGTGATCGCGTCGACCTCGGCCTGCTGCTCTAAGCCGTCTTCCTTCTCGGCGAGCGCCGCCTGGAGGAACTCGGCCAGCATCTCTTCGGGATGGGCGTCCACTGTCTCGAGCAGTGTGTCGAGCTCGAGATCGTCGAACTCCTCTGACTGGCCTTCGACCTGGCGCTTGATCGTCGCGCAGTAGGCCCTCGGATTGTCCTTGTCGCTGTGCGCCCGGGCACATGCTTCGATGTCGTCGTATCCTGCGAATGGCATTAGATCGTCACCTCAAGTGTGGACACCTCGATATCGCCGGTGCCACCTTCGTTAGCCAACCAGACCTCTACCCAATCGTTGGGAACCATTGGGATTCGAGACGTCAAACTGGCCGTCCGCGGCTGTCCCGCCGACGCCGTCGTGATGTCAACTTTGGTGCGGTTGAGCACCGTCCCGTTCTTGACAAAGTAGACAGCAGCGGTCGTGTTTGACCCGGACAGCGAGATCGTGCAGTCTGCTCGAGCCTTAAAGTCACGACGTCCGTCATACGTCAGTCGGTTCGGGGACGTGTGCGTGAAACGGTCAGTCACCGCCGACTCGACAGTTGTGGCGATACCGTCAATCTTGACGGCTTCTGAGCCATCTCCTGGGTCTTGAGCAGTGAAGCTGACGGTCGCTGATCCATCCAGAGAGTACGACGCGCTAGGGCTTGAGTCGGCAAGAGGCCAAGACGACTCCACGTTCACTCGGACGCTCGTCTCGTCCAGTGTCCCTGTGAGAATGTTGGACCTCGTTACGCTCCCGTCGAACGTCGTGCCGCGGATCTGGAGGACGTCTGTCGGCTCGCCACCGGCTTCCGTGCGGACGAACTCAGTGTCTGCCTGCCAGTCTTTGCCGTAATTGCCGGGGAGGTCGACGATGTCGACATCGAGCGTGTCCTGAAGCGTGATGCATGACACGCCAGCTGTGGAGATTCCGCGGAAGGGGCTACCCCAAATGAAGATCTTGTCCGGCGTCCCGGTAAAGGAGAGGCCGGCGTTGAAATCCTCGAAGTTGCAGCCCTTCCACGTCGGAACGCGATAGCCGTTGACGGTTCCAAGCGACGCCATGTTCCCAAGCCCAGCAGCGTCTGAAAACGAACTCGACTCGACAAGCATCTCTGTCGTGGTGTCTGCCTCGAGGTCAAACAACGAGCCAGCAGGTGCGTGGGCGTAGAAGTCTCGCATCATCATCGGCTCGCCACGCGATCGGATCGCTGCCGACCCGCCTGTGTGGATGTAACCTCCTTGAGAGCCGTGCCAACCGATCAGCGGCGACGGATCACCGAGTCGGAGTGTTGCAGGATCCGCGATGATGTCGGCGAACAGGTACGCGACGCCGTCCTCGAGCGTTCGGACACCATCAGACGCGTCGGGGAGATCGTCAGCCGATCGGACGATCGTCACGCCCGGGAGGCCGGCGAGATCAGCACCGACCTCGTGCTCGACATCGAGCCAAGAGTCGCCGTCCCCCAACCATATCGTTCCATCCGAGGCGTCTTTGGCAACTCTGCCTGCGGTCGGGGAGAGAGACGTCGGGTTCGATCGGATCTCGGCGTTATCTGCGAGCAGTTCGATGATCTTGGTCAGCGGGACATCGCCTGTTGCTGTGGGCTCGACGTTCCGGGGACGTTGGTCGTTCATGGGTCGTTAAGAGTAATGCTGCACGAACGTGTGACGTTCGTTGTAATGCACTGCCATGTCTCCAGAGAACGACGGGAACCAACGCTCCTGAGCTATCGAGACCAGACGCTCGAGTTGATCCAGCGTGACCGGCTGGCCAGCCTCGTCGATGAAGGCAGGAGTGCCGTACTCCGCAACCATTGGACCTGGGCCGTAGCCCGGGTTCGTGATCTCTTTGAGCCACTCGCAGGCTTCAGTCGTCTCGGAATCGTCCGGTCCAAGCCATTTGAAGAGCCGGTCGTCAGACTCGGGCATCCGTTCGTACCCGATTCGACGCGACTCGTTGAGCACGTTCGCAACCTGTGGCCGCAAGGCGTCCATCGCGTCTTCGACCGGGATCTTCCACCGATCCGCGAAGTCCTCGGCTAGCGAACGGAGACTCCAGCCCTGCGGTTGCGTCAGCTTCGTCTTCAGGAAGCCTTTGATCGCATTGCCGGTGACGTTCGCCGCCTCGAACTCGCCCAGGTAGACGGCGCCGCGCTCGATCGCCTCGTCGACGAGGTCCTTGACGAACTCCGGCATGTCCTCGTTGTCCGCGAAGAACGGTTCCCGAGCCTGCTGCTCGAGTTCGACGTCGTCGTCCGGATCGTACCAGACGATGTGTTTGAACGCCTGCTCGAGCGATCGGAGTGCCTCTTCCCGTTCCGCGTGGGTCTCATCAGCGTTCCGAGGGTCTGTGGCCTCCTGGTTCAGATCCGGCGTGACATCTCCCGGGTTGACGTCCGTTGGCGGGTCGTCTTCGTTCGTCGGCCCTTCGCCGGCGCCGGCATCAGGTTCGTCGACGTCCATCGGGCCGTCAGTATCGAGGATCTGGACTTGTCCGTCCTCGATCTCGATCGGGATGCCGTTCTGTTTCGCGGTCGCAGCCGCCTGGATCGTCTCGAGTGTGGACGGCTCTTCCTCTTCGCGCTGCGGCGGCACGAAGGTGAGCTGCCAGTCGTCGTAGCCGAGGACGTCCATCAGCTTCTGGAGTGGACCATCGCGAAGGTCCTGCTGCGCGGCTGCCTTCTCCCGGTCGTTGACCTCGAGTTGTAGGCCTTCGTTGTTGAGGCCGCCGGCATCATCGAGTTCGGAGTCCTGAGCGTCCGTGAGCCCGTAGACCGATCGGATATCGCTCTTGTAGTCCTTCTTCAACTGGTCGGACTGGCCCAGGATCTCGTCGGACATCATGTCGATGACCTGGACCTTGTTGGTCGAGTCGTCGGCTCCCCTCGGGATCTCGTTGTAGATGAAGCCCTGGGCGTACGCGTCCTCGTCTTTCTCGTCCTGGGCCATCTCGAGTTGCTTCTCGACGGCGGCCTTGTTCGTCGTGTGGACGAACCCCATCTTCCCGGGGAACCGGTTCGTGTTCTGCTGGTCGTAGAACCCGGCAGCGTAGAGATCCATCCACTCGAGGATCGCCTGCTTCAACCAGATCGAGGAGACCGGACTAAGTCCGTCGTGGCCGGCGAGGAACGGTTCGAACGGTGCGTGGTCGATGACTTCGTCGGCGAAGTAGACCTTAGTCGGTTCGTCGTCGGAGATCTCATCGACCTCGGCGTAGTGCACCTCACGGAGATCGGCGCCACACTCAGGACACTGACCCGGGTGATCTTTGACCTCGTAGTCTTCGTGAGGTGGGCGATGGATCGGGCAGGCCCACCAGTAGCCACCCAGACGTCCGTTCGTGTCGACGACCGGCTTGATCCGTTTCGGATCGGCGCGGACGAGCTCGTCGACGCGTTCGATCACCTCGCCGCCGACAACGCCGTAGGTCTTCTTGACGATGTGAAGCCAGACGCCGAGTCGGCTAGCGTCTCGAGCGAGGAACTTGTACAGTTCGCGGAGACTCTGCCCTTCGCGGTTGACCGACCGGAAGAACTGCTCGGCCTCTGTCCTCTGCTGCTGTGACGGCTCACGCGTCGGGGCGTCGCACTCCTCGCAGTACTTGACGTCTTCATCGAACTCCGCCTCGCACTCAGTGCACTTGCGAGTGAATCGGGGCTCGAAGCGGGGGAACTGGTTCCGGTAGAGTTCGTCCGATCGCGTCTTGATCGCTTTCGCGATCTCCATTCCGTGGAGAGCGAGCGACTCGAGGGCAACCGGGCCGAGGTCCGTGCGGAACTCGTTGGCTCGCCGGACGATCCCGCCCGACTCGTGCTCGTCATCTCCGTGAGGATCAGGGGTCGGTTCGGTCTGTGTCGAAAGGCCGGCGAGGGCGCTCTGTTGAGCCAGGTGCTGGCTATACTGCGGATGGATAGCAGCGTCCTTGCCGGGTTGTGGATTCCGTGACATGGTTTAGAAAACGTCGTTGAACGAGTGTTCGGACTGGGTGATCTCGCTCTGACCACCGCTGTCTATCACGCGCATCGCCAGTTCGATCGCGTCCAGGCGGTCGTCGTGAGCTGCGTTGGGGAACTGCAGCCACTCTTCCGTCTCGAAGAGCCGCCATCGCTCGGCGTTCGGATCGCCGACGATCCGCAGCTCGGCAGCCTCGAACTTCGCGCCGAGGTCGTGGATCCGGCCTTCCTTATCCGACGTCGACTGAACTGGGGTAGCAGGGTAGCGTGACGAGTCACGCATCCGCTGGGCGACGCCCGGTGCCTTGTTGGCTTCGACCTGGATCTCGGAGTAGAGCGTGTGCGGATCTTCGAGGCCAACGTCATCCACGAGCGAGTCGTCGACGACGTCGGCGAGCGTTGTGCCGGCGTGGCGGTCGTCGGCCCGAGCGAACGTCTCGAGGTGGTCGAGCGCCCAGTCAGCCGTCTGCTTGACCGACATCCCGCGCTCGTGGAAGAGCCCACAGAGGTAGGACTCGTTGTACTCTCGGTCGAAGGCGACGATCGCCAGTGCCGAGAAGTCCGAGTCTCCCTGGGCAGCCTCCTGGAGGTCTTCCACGACGCCGACGTCGACGCCGGCGGCCCAGCGGTAACTCGAGGGTGGTTTCGGAAGCGCGTCCTCGTAAACCAGCCAGTCGCTCTCGAAGACCTCGCCGGAAAGTGCCTCGGGATCCTGCTGGTTCTCCCGCCGCCAGATGGCCGTCGAGTCCTCACTGTCGACCAGGTCGTACAAGACGGACTCCGGCGGTCGGTGTTCCGGCCAGAGAACGGTGACGTCGTGGTTCGGGATCACACCGTCAGGAGCAACGTTCACGCCAGGCGGGAGGTCGGCGACGTCGTCGTAGATATCGCCGTCGGTTCCTCGGACCTTCCAATCGCGGTTCTCGACGAGTGGCCAGTCCTCCTCGGCGATCGCCTTGTGGACCATCGTATGCCAGCGATGCGATGAGAGGATGTCTGTCTCGTAGAGATCCAGCGGGTGTTTCCGAGTGCCGATCATCAGCTGGACCGGGCCATTCGGGAGATCGGTGTCGCCGTCCGGGAGGTTCTTCTCGTAGTCCCTGTAGTAGCTGCGGACGTTCCGTCGCTGCGTCTCCGTCCGTTGGTTCTCCCAGTCCGCGATGTCGTCCCAGATGATGACATCGAAGTGTTTCCCGGTGACCTGGCTCTCGAGACCGTACGGCGCGATCGTCGACTCCTTCTGAGAGTTCTCTGTCGTGTCGAGTTCAGTGCTCGGGAGTGGCTTCTCGAGTTCGATCCCGAAGTGAGGTGCGTAGTGTTCGACGCGGTCGACGACCTTCGCCGTCCGCTCGGCGGCCAGATCTTTCGTCTTCGAGATGACCGCGATTCGGATCCAGGGGAAGCGGAGGATCAGCCACGTCGGAACGACCACCCCACCGCCTTCGCTCTTCCCCTCTCCTCGAGGGAGCAGCGCCGCGATCCGCGTCGATGCGTTGGGGTAGTCTTCGTCGACGGCCTTCCAGACCAGCGTGTACAGCTTCTGGAGGTGTGGACCTGGAGCGTGGGGGTAGTCGAAGAGGATTTCCGACGTGTTCGCCGGATGTGCCAGCGCGTGATCCGGGCCGAACTGCTGGGGAGACGTCGCCTGACTCATGTCTGTGGTTCCGCGTCGTACCGATCCTCGAGGGTCTTCTTGTCCTCACTCGAGAGCGTGAACTCGAAGCCCCCCTCCATGGCGTCGGCCTTCTGAGTCTCCGGATCGTCCAGGAGACCGAGGTCTTTGAGCCACTGCCGGCGGTCGCTCGAAAGGCGCTTCTGTGCGGTGAGAACGACCGATTCCTTGTACGACTCGACGACAACGGAGCCGTCTTCAGGGTTGAAGTCCCGTTCTGTTTCCCGATCGACCAGCGGATTCCCCGACTTGAGGGAGTCTGGCTTCTCGGTCGCCCACCGATCCAGGACGACGTCTTTCACGTGGGAGACCGAGAGCCGGAACAGTTCCATTTCGAGGCCGACAGGCGGCTCTTCGCCGTGTCGGTCCTGATAGCGCTCGGTGTAGTCTTCGAAGATCTCGTCGACGAGGTCGCGGAGACTGTCGTCGAGGACGTCCTGGTAGAACGTGTTCTCGTCAGCGTAGGCGCCATGGGTGACCGCGTTGGTGTTGTCTTTGGGCGCTCCAGACCCTTCTCGAGAGCCACCCGAGCCCGCGTTGCCACCGTGGTGTTTGCAGCGACCCTCTCCGACGTGATCAGTACCGCGGCCAGGTGTCGACTTGCAGTAGCCAGCGAAAACTGTCTCGTCGCCACGCTTCTCAGTCCGCTTTCCGCGGCAGTCATCGCCGGTCGGATCGAGGGTTGGAACCTCGTCAGATGGCTTGCCGATGAGCTCGTCTTCGTTGACGTCCATGGAAATGATTGTTTCGTAAGCGGTCAGTCGCCGCGCGAGGCAGCGGAGAGAGGGTGTTTTCAGTCGATTCTATAGAGGGACGTCGCCGGCAATCTCGACGTCAGCCGGGTCGACGTAGTCAGCATCGTCAACACGAAAGAGCAGGTCGTTCTCGATGATGTCGGCAGCCGTGATCTCGCCAGAAGCCGTCACGGAACCGTCGACCCGGGCGATGAGGAAGTCACCTTCCCTCTCGGTGAGGTTCTCTGCTGTCTGTTCGTGGATCGCTGCTCGGTCGTCTGTTCCGACCGGGATGGCGATCTCGAACTCGGGGCCGTCGCGGATGAAGTTGAACGGCCCGTCGTACTCGAGTGTTGCTCCGTCTGTACTGTCGACTATCGTGATGCTGTTGACTGTCTGTGTCATGAGATTCTATGAGTGGTCGATGCCGAGAGCATCGAGTGCCTGTTTCGTGCGCTTCGACGGTTCGTATCCAGTGATGAACGCTCGGTGCCGACCGGCGTCCCATGGGACGTTCTGACCGTATTCCGGTGTTGGAAGGGACAAGTCGATCACGCGACCGTCGCTATCGCGGAGGAACCAGTGGGCCCCGACGCCGTCGTCGTAGACGTCGTCCCAGCCGATCCGGTAGACGTTGTAGCCGGCGTCCTTGCCACCCTGGGCGTGGAAATAGGCCTCGCTCAGGACATAGCAGGCTTCCCGGATCGGATCGATATCATCGGTCTCGTAGTCGTCGTGACGGACGTCCGGGTTGTTGCGGACGTAGTCGCGCAGTCGCTCAGCGGTGTCGTCCGGTTCGACTAAGACCTCGGTCATGGATTCTATGTGTCGCGGTAGTCGGGTTGCTCCTCGAGGAAGCGCTCGACGAGGTCGCGGTCTGTGTCCTGGACGTCGTCCGGGAGCTCATCGAACGGGACCCAGTAGTCCTGCCACCGCTCGAGGCGATCGTCGCTGATGTCCTCTTCGTCGGCGATGTGCATCGACCAGTGGGCCCACAGTCGGTGAGCGAGGACTGCGAGATCGTCGTCAGTCATAAATTACTCCGTGATCTCGTCAAGTCGATATCGGTAGCACACCTCGTGGTGGCCGGAGAAGTAGTGCTCGACGTCGTGTTTGAAGTCGTCGCCAGGTGTCGCCGATCCGTCTCCCGACTCGTACTCGACGATCTCGCGAGCAAAGTTGGGTCCAGTGTCCGATTCCCAGACGGTGTGGAATGCAGTTGCGGTAAATCCCCCATCGTCATGGACAAGTGTTTCTACGGTGATCGGGGCGTCTCCGATGCGACCACGGAGAAGTGACCGGCAACGGTTCGCGTAGTACGCCGCGGCTTCAACAGCCTCGGTTGGTCGTCTTTGTGTCGTCATGGTATGAAAAGGTCACCGCCAGTACTCGAGTCGCAGTGGCGGTCGTGCCCGGATCCAACCACCAGGCGTGCCGTCCCAGAGCATATGCCAGCCGTCGTAGCCGACCGGAATCGCGTCGTCTCCGCGATCGAGAGGGTCGTCGGGCATCGCTCAGCTACTCTTGTTGTTCGCGTCCGATGGGTCAACGTCCTCGCCGTCCTGGACGCTCTCCGCGTAGGCCGGACTGATTCCTGCCTTCCGGTAGAGTATGGCGAGTGCGAGCTTCGCGAGATCTGCACCGGGGAGAAGCGCTAACGAGATCGCTGCGCCAGTAACGGCTGTGAGTTCTGCGAGTGTGAGTGTGATCTCAGTCATCGGTTGGGTTGATCTCACCGCAGTTGATACAGACAGGATTCGCCCCAGGGCGGTCGACGATATCGTGATCGCACTCGTCGTCGCGATCATCGTCCCAGTGCTGGGAGTTTGGCATGGTCAGTCCTCCTGGTCGTTCTGCGAATCTGTATCCGACGTCTCGTCGTTCTCGCTCGAGGGAACGTCAGTGAGTTCTGCGAGTGCTCGCCCTAGTGCGCGGTAGTCAGCTGCGAGGACTCCGTTGAGCAGGCCGAGGGTGACGATCGCCGCAAGGACGACGTACGGGTTCGCCTCACCGAAGTAGAGTGCGAGCGACGTGACGGCGATGATCCCTGCGTTGACGATCAGCGACTCGATCGCTCGAACTGTCTTCAACACGCGTAGATCATCTCCGTCCTG
>JGI12447J12854_1000039_pt1 | contig 53971 bp, 30 predicted proteins | sample A23P2SouthBayCA_2_FD_12854 | JGI IMG/M metagenome (IMG submission 12854)
GGTCACCGGCCCCGGCTCGTCGAGACTCTCGCTCGCGATCGCACTCTCGAACGTGCCCTCGGTGCCGCCGGTATTCGAGAGTTCGAGGATCACGTCGACGTCGTGATGATGCAACGCCGTCGACGGCGCGTCGATGCTCTCGATCTGGATATTTGAGAGCGAATCGGGGTCGAACTGGAGGTCCCAGGCGGCCGAGTACGTCACCTCACCGTCGCCGGTGAACGTCGACCGGCTCCAGGAGAGGCGCGCGCTTTCGGTGTTCGTCGGCACATCGAACAGTAGCCACCCGCTCGCGGATACCGATGGCCGCGCGTTCTCGATGGGCTCGTAGAACTCACCGGAAACGGGCTCCGTGAGCCGTGTATAGCTTTCTGAGCGCCGAGGGCCAAAGTTGACCTCTGCGGGATACTGTGTCCCGCCGGTGACCATCGCTAACTCCTCGACGGTCGGGAGGTTCCGTGGGGCTTCGGCGGTGTTCTGTGCCTCGACGTGGACGAGAACTAACCGATGACCTGACTCCGATGGGATAAGTTCGCCGTCGGGGGTCATCGCGTCGTTCGCCAGCTGCGCGTCGGTGGCGGTGATCGCGATCCCGTTCTCGGCCGTCACAGTCTCGCCGACAGATGGCGCAGAACCAGGTCCAGAAGCGGTCGCCTCGCCGGTCGGCGTCGTATCACTTCCTTCGCTGGAGGACCCGCCGCCGGTACAGCCGGCCGCGCCGATCAGGCCGACTGAGGAGAGAGCGAGAAAATTCCGTCTGTCGAACTGCATGACGCGAGCGTACGTCGCCCGGATGATAAGTTTCAGGGGACGAGAATCAGCAGCGAGAACGGGGTGAGGCAGGCTCTATTCAGTACAGGTGTCAGGGTGCGCCCCTGGGACGAGACATGGAACAGCGAGTCAGGAAGGGCCAGCAGAGTGCCGGAAATGCTCGCGTACGGCTGTTTCAGAATGTAGCAGTTTCACAGAATAGGGTTGGACAACCGGAACAACTGTCTGATCACAGACCGAGCCGGGCACGCATCTCATCGGTGGAACAAGTGTCGTCTTCGTCGATTTCGTCAAGATCGAGATCGTCAACGCGCTCGGCGAGCGTGTCGCCGTTCCCAAGAATGTACCTGGTCACTATTCGAGAACGATGCCGAGGCTGTCGGCGACTTCGTCGACGGTCAACAAATCGTTGTCATCGAGTTCGTCGAGGAGGCCGATGCGCTCCTCGATGACGGCCTTTTCGCCGGGGAGCATACGCCTGTAACCGTCCTACGGGCGGAAAAGTATTTGCGCGCCCCGTCCGAAATCGTGGGTGGCTGGGGCCAGGTCGGACCCCAATAAGGTTCGACGGAAGGATGGTCCTGAGTCATCGAGCATCCAGGGGTCAACGAATCCCGACCCCAACGCGCATTCCTGCAGAAGTCAGCCAGTGAGTGATAGCTACTCGTCGCGTAGGCTGTGGCTCATTCGTCGCCGTCTCGTTCGAGGGGGGCGAATTCCCCGCTCGCTTTGCGCTCCTCGATTTCTGCCTTCACCTCGTCGGATAGGTCTTCCCACGCCTCGTCGAAGATGAAGCGATCGTCGAGGGCGTCGGAGGTCTCGCCGGTCATCAGGACACGATCCAGCATCCAGAGGAGCTGCGCCGCAGGGTGGGCTTCGTTGAGCGCGAAGCGCCGTGCGTTCCCCACCTTGTCGACCTCGCGCATGATCCCGACCTCCAGGAGGTCATCCTCGTGGCGGGCGAAGGACGCCTTCGAGACACCGGCGATCTCGCAAAGACGGGAAATCTTGAGCGGGTCGTGATTGGCCTCGACCAGGGCGGCGATGATCCGGAATCGGGACTCGGGCGTCAGGAGTGCGGTGAGCGGGGTCTCGACGTCGTCGCTGGCATCGACAGTCCCGTCACTCGGGAGCAGCGTTCGCGCGCGTTTCTCTACCTCTTCGGGCGTCAGTGGTTCGGGAGTCTCGTCGTCTGTCATTCGTTTCTGGGATCATCGACGAGTTCGTACAAACCACTTTCGTGGACCTTCGCGACGTGCTCGCCCGCAACGAGCGTGTTGAGTCGGCTGTGGACGGTCTGTTTCGACAGTCCTGTCCAATCAATCAACGCCGCCGGTGTACACCTGCCCTCTGCGAGTTGATCGAGGATCGCCCGATCGCTGTCGTTCAACTCCTCTGGTTCCATTTCCGATATTGGTACTGTCGTCACAGTGCATAGTAGTAATCCACTACACTTAGTCCTAACCAATAGACTATACTAACAGTCAAGTTTATACCCACGTAGCCTCATAGTGCCGACTACGCAGGGAACGGCCTCGTAGAACGGCCGGGGTGCGGGAACACCCTCGACCTGCCACCTGAAAGATGGCAGAGAAAGATACGCCGCCGGGCGATAAAGAACCGGCGGACACGGCGAGCGAACAGAGTAGCGAGAACACCACTGCGACGATGACGACCCTCGGGACGGCGTCGGCGTGGACGCACCTCCACACTCCTGACGCCAGCTCCGAGACGGCGGTCTCCGTTTCTGGTGAGTGGCTTGAGAACGCTCCGGGGAACGTCGAGATCACGGCGCACGTCGACGACGCCGAGGTGACGATCTCGATGGACCCGGCGGACGCAAGGGAACTCGCCGCGAAACTGACCTCAGCAGCGAGTTACGCGGAGGGCGACCGATGAACGCCACGCAACGGCCGCACGGCCGCGAACACGCTCCCGCGGACCTACACGAACTCGCGGAGATCGAGCGCCTGCTCCGAAGCGACGGCCGCTGCGAGAACGTCCGAGTCGAGATCGGGGCGGACGGCGCCCGGATCTACTACGACACCAGCCGGCTGAACGAACACGCTCGCGGGAGTCTCACGGCCTCCGTGGCCGCCGAGGTCGTCCACAGCGAGGCTTGGGGGCTGGCGACGATTCATGACCCGTTCGAGTTGGACGACGGCGTCAACGTCGAATCGATGCTGACTGTCCTTCACGATCCACCGGAGGGCAGCCGATGACGAGCCGCCGGACCTTCCTCGGCGCCGCAGCGGCGCTGGCCGGACTCCCCGTCGACGGCCTCGACGAGGAGACCGAAGGCAACACAGAGGACGACAGCGCGCCCGGCCTCCCCGACCCCGACGACTTCCCCGACCCGGAGCGCGGCGAGACCGCGACGTACACCGACTACGGCTACGCGGACATGACGATGGAGGCCGACGCGGCCGAACTTCGCGCTACGTCGCTGCGGGAACCCGACGGCCGTGGCGGGGAGTACGTCAACGCCGGCATCGAGATCGAGATGCACGGCGTCCAGTTCGGGATCAGCATGGACGTCGACGAAGCGCGTGCGTTCGCGAAGGAGCTGCTGGCGATCACCGAGAAAGCCGAGAGTGACGACCCGGAGGCGGAGTGATGTCCGGCCGGAACAGAGCTCAACTGGTGCAACAGGACGCACGCCGTGAGCGGATCGTCCGACTGCTCGGAGAGGCGGACGACGAGCTCTCACCCCGGGATATCGCGTCGACTCTCAGTGTCCCTCGGCGGACGATCTACACCGACCTTCGGGCGCTCGTCGAGGAGGAGAGGATCGAGGAGACGCGCGGTGTCGCGCAGCACCGACGGTACGACGTCGTCGACGACACGGAGGGCAGTGCGTGATGGCGACGGCACAGTCCGCGTCCATCGTCGACCGACTCCAGGAGGCCGACGGCAGCGCCTTCGGACTCGGAACCAGCGAGGTGGCGCTTCCGAGTGATCTCCCCGATCCGAACCCGCTCGTGCGCGACATCTTCACTGAGCACGACGGCGCCGAGGCACTGGAGTTCTTCCTCGACGAGGAGATCGTCTATCTCCTGCCGTGGGCGGCCCGCCATGGTGGCATCGCCGGCTACAGGCAGTCGCTGGACACCTTCCACGTCCGCCCCGTGGAGTTCACGCCCGACGAGGCGCGCGGGCTCTTGGAGGCACACAGCGCCCGCTCGGTGGCGCTCGCGAACACGCCGGCGTGGCTCCTCGACGACCGCGGCGTCGACGACGTTCGCGTCACCTGGCACGCCCGAGTCCGATGGGGCGAGCGCGTCGAACCGTCGGCCGATCCCGGGCCATCGATCCGCGACGCCTTCGAGGCCGGGGTGAGCGTCGGCATGAGTCGCGGGCGCGGCCGGTACTACCCGCCTGCGGACGTCATCATTCCGTACGTGCTGTCACACGGGACGCCGGTCGTGACGACAGTCTTCGAGCCCAACGACATCGAGGACTTCGGCGCCGATCACCTCGTCGAGTGTCCGCACTGCACGGAACTGTATCACCCCGGAGACCATTCCGACTGCTCGGCCCGCGTCTGCCCGTGGTGTCACGAGACGCTCAGCTGAACGAGCGTTGGTGACCCCCCGGGGGATAACCTCGTCTTGTCTTGTACTACGCGTGCGCGAAATTGGCCCTCAGTTCGCCAAGAGAGTCGGTGCCGTGGTGGTTCGGGCGTCGACACCCCAGGGGTTGCGTCGGCGAAATCGGTGAGCAAATCGGCCGGTTTCTCACCCCAACCTGAGACAGGGTCACCCGCCCGAATGGACAACGGACGACCCGCGGCTGAGAGGGTGGCCCCCTCCCTCATCCCACCCAGGGGGTATTTCCATATCAGTATCAGATAACGCGCGCGGGAGTGATCTCAGATTTCCGAGTGGTTCGGCGTGATCGGCGCGTGCCGGTGACGGCGAGGTGCGGAGTAGTGGTGTGGGGGGCGGGGGGCAAATGCACGGGGTGTGTCTGGTTCCTAGTCCTGAATGCGCGCGCGGGAAGCGTTTCAGATTTCAGAGAGCTTCGAGGTGAATAGAGGGTTGGCCCCGATCCCGACCCCTCGCCTCCCATTCTATCACATCGCTGATTCGTGACGATGTGAACTCTCGTCAAGGCCGACACCAGGCTATCGAGTGGGTGGGGGGTGAGGGGACCCCCTCCGGGTCGCTTCGTAATGCGCGCGTGTGTACCGGTCGAGAGATTTTCGGTGAGTCGCCGCCGCGACGATCTTCGCAAGAATGATCGATGGTGGCCGCTCCGTTCAGTATTCCGCGTGAAAGACCGACTCGTCGAGGCCATCCATTCGCGAACGTCTCGGGTGAACGTACACATTCAGGAGGGTGCAACCGCAGATGCACGCGCCGCATAATGCGCTCGCACGCACCACGGGGGTACTCGCGTCTAGTCCAGATACGTGCGCGTGCGTAAAGTCGGCCGAGATCGCCTCGACAGGTCGGGGCAGGGCATCTCGATGCACCCACCCCCTGGCATATTCTCTCTGAAAATTGAACAATCTAAACGACGGCCGAGAGAGGCGGGCTATCGGAACGAGCCACCACCCCCACCGGCCGACACGTCGGGGAGTAGGCCAGCTTCCCGAAGGCCGGCCACGGTGATCACGAGGAGGACGGCGATCACAGCCGGGTACATCGCCGCGCCGAGAGTCGGAAGCCACGACGGGGGTGAGAAGACACCTACAGTAGCGGGCGCGACCGTGTGCGCAAACCATACGACGAAGAGCACCCAGAACGCGAGTGCCGACGCTCCACGGACGGCGATCCAGCGGAGTCCACGCGTCGACGAAGTCTCAGCCTCGAGCTGCTCCTGGCGCGCGATGCGGACGGCCAGGTCAGCAGCCTCCCGCTCGGAGAGGCCGGTGTGGGCGCGGAACTCCGCGAACTCTGCGTAGGCGTCATCCGAGACGGGGAGATCGTTGTCCGACATTATGCTTCAGCCGCATTCTCGGAGGGTACATCCTCCGCCGTGACACTATGGAACAGTCGGAAGATTGTGTAAATACTGTACCCCAGCACGCCAAAGAAGAGAAGTCCGAGAACAGCTCTGACAGAGGAGGGAAAATTGACGTAGTAATTGGCTATCGAAAGTGCAACGATAGATAACAAACCGACCAAGGACACAGCAAGCCGTTTCACATGAGGAATCCACTCGTTGCGGACTGCGTGGATTTCTTCATGAACAGCATGCCGGACAACGTCCTCAGAGTCGTCATCACTGCTGTTCTGTTCATTTTCCTCCGACAAGGCCTTCGCTACGTTTTCTTCTAACCGCTCTAATTGCTCGTGGGTCCGATTAAGATTTTCAGTGACTGAACTGAGGTCTTTTCGAAGATCGACCAACGATTCCTGAACCTCGTTCCCCTGCATCTCCGCCGGCGGCCCACCATCGGCTACACCGTCCGAAGGTGCATCCTCTCTACGGTCAGAATCACGAAGGCTCACGCCTTCGTCCAATCGTTTGAATACCTTTGCAGCCTCCGGGTCAAGGTTCTCGATGACGTTGGCCGCAACTCTCTCGGCGATATCTGAACTCAGGTCTTCCTGATCGTGTTGCCTGCGTGCAGCAGTCTCGGCGGGGGAGACCAGTGTCTCGTCAGAGGGCCAGTAGACATCAGTTCCACCAACCTTCGCGGTCTGTACGTCACCCCGCTCGATGAGTTCCTCCAATCGCTCTTTGATAACCGGGCGGGAGGCGCCGTGCAGCTCCGCGACCTCGCCCGTCGTCGCGACCGGGTGTTCGGCCTGATCTCGATCACGTAGAGCGCGAAGGACACTCTGGGGCGTGTGACGGCGTGGTGCACCGGGATTTCCCATGAGAGCAATTGTTTTCGCCGGGCGTAAATAATTATCGCTAAAGAGAACTTTGGGAGCGATTGCTGATTGGTAGTATCTCGTGAGAGAAAATACTATGTGGGTGGCGTAGTAATCACACTCTCAAGGACATCGAGCCGGCTACCGCTCTAGGGCGTGACGGCAACCGGCACTGACCGTACCTCCGGCTGGAGGTACGTTGGAACGAACCCCGACCGGGACGTGACCCCGGCCGAGGCATCTTGTCAGGGTGAATCGGCTGGGGGTGCTGTCCGGGCCGGAGAGAGTTACTGGTCGGGACACCAGGAGGGTGTCCGTGTCAGGGCGTATGCGCCCCGGCATCATAGTTTTTTGGTGTCGCGCTTCTGGCCGGCTTTCCTCGAAATCGTCCCGTACGGACGCGAATGAACGAAAATAGCGATCAGATTCACGACGAAACTGGAAGTGCAGAACTGACCGACGCCCCCTCAGAAAGCCATCACGGCGGCGGCTGTGGATGGCGAGAAATCTACGGGGCCAATCACGTCGCCATCCCTGCCGGGGTTGCAGAGACCGACACGGTGGGGGTTCAGGAGGCGCAGAACCCGATGGCGGCACGCACGCTGAACGCCCCGCTCCCGGATGGTGGCCGCTACCTTCTTCCGAACTCGGGGGCGCACGTTCGCGATCGGGACACCGACGACGAGCACGACACGCTGATCGTCGTTGCCGTCCACGCAGAGACAGCGGCCGAGGACTACGAGATCGACGAACTCGATGGAGCGACCGTCGCGGACGTGAACGGTGACTACGACCCAGGGGCGCCCGTCGTCGAGGCCGTCTACGTCGACGAAGCCGAGGAACAACTCGACGGGTGGAGGAGCGTCGAAGACCTTCGCGACGCGGTGAGCTTCGGCACGATCACCGCCTACTCCTTCCCGGTCTCGCGGCTCACGAGAGATCACAGGGGCGCGAAAACCGAGACGGGCGCGCGTTCGTCTCAGGGGGAGGGCCAACCCGGACGTGATGGCGCTTCAGGGAGGGTCGATGGATGAACGCGACCGAAACCACTCCCGAGCCCGTCGAGGTTGTCCGAGAGGCAGCAGGGCGGGATGACCCCGATCTTCATCCCTTCGAGAAGGAAACCACATTCCGGTTCTCGAGTCCCGACGAACGCGTCGAGTTCTACACGACCGAGGCGAGCCTGATCCGCCGACTCGTCGCACACCCCGAAAGCGAGATCGAGTCGGTCACCGTCCGAGAGGGCGACCTTCGGCCGACGCGCGATCTCGATGAAGTCGCCGAGGACGACCACGTCGTCGGTCTACGCGGGAGCCTGCCCATCGGCGTGTTGCTGATCAAGCACGCCCCCCGCGAATCGGCCGGGCACGCCAACGTGGTGACCCCCCAGGTGTTCACGGAGGACGACGAATGAGCCGCGCGACTTTCGGCGGGGACATCCCCGAACGCGCGGGCGGCGGACCAACGCCTGACGGCGGGAAGACCGCGCGTGACGACCTGCCAGTCGGGACGGTCGTCCTCGACCGGGAGGATGACGATCCGAACCGCGCCGCTGTCGTGAACCGGCCGCCTGTCACGGCCGACGAGTGGACCGCGTACGTCGACGAGACGGGCGAGGAGGTCACTGTGGCCGACGACAACCCGTCCTACGACGGCACGGAGGAGATCGTCGTCGTCGCGTTCCTCGACGACCTCGACCCCGTGCGCCCGGAGTGGGAGGGCGAGACCCCGCTCACGCTCACGGATCTACACGAGGACGGCGCGAGCACGTACGCGTTCCCGCCTGCTCGCTTGGAGCCCATCGGCGTGATCGATCCGGCAGCCCGCAGGGATCACGAACCTGACGAGACAGAGGCCGAGGAGTCCGAGCAGTCGCTTCCCGACGACATGGAAGCGCTGGGGGAGCGCCTCGAGGGCGGGGCCACTGTCGAGGCGGAGTTCCCGGATGGAACGCCGACCCTTCGCGTCGAGAAACTCGGGTCTACGTACCGTATCACGCCCGACGCGACGGTCGAGGGCGATGGTCCGCACGATGATCGGCTGGCCGAGGTCGCCACGGAGTACCTCGGAACAGGAGAGCCGTGACGCTCGCGACGAACACCCCGTTTTTTAACCGAGTCGTGGGTATGGATGGACAGCAAGCTAGGCGAAACAACACGCCTGAGAAACCGCGCCGACCGCACGGGACGCGGCGCACCACCACAACGTCCCGAGCGGTTCTCTCCGTAGGCGCGTTTTCTCGGCCCGGAGGCAAAAATCTACCTTTCCGATCAGCGGTGGGTATGCGCGCCGGGCTGACGTCGCTGACGTCGGGCGGTCGACGACACAACTGATGATGACCACCAACAGCGACGACGCCACAATCGGCGGACAGAGCGGTGAAGCTGAGCAGAGGAGCGACGAACACGGACTCTCGGAGCGCGATCAGCGCGTGATCCGGGAACTCGTCCACGAGGCGCGACAGCGGGAGACGAACGTGTCGGCCATCGCGATCGCCGGACGCGCGGCGCCGTGGGTCGAGGCCGACTCTCCCGACCCCGTCGTCGAGTTCATCGCAAGCCTCGGACAACCGACGCGTCGCGAAGAGCGCGAACCAGAGAGTGCGGGTGAAAGCCCGGACCTGGAGGCCTTCGCATGACCGGCGACACGTCCACCGATCCGGGCGACAATCCGGCCGGGATCGGCGCGAGTGTCTGGCGACGCCTCCTCGACGAGATCGAGGCCGAGGCCCCGCCGCCCCTGGAGGTCGCCGAGCGGCTCGCGGACGCCCGCAGCCTCTCAGTCGCAGACGCACAAGCTGCCGTCTACGATGCCGTCGACGCCGGCGTTCTCGTCGATGAAGGCGATGGCTTCGGCGCTATTCGGATGAAAGAGGCCGAGGAAGCCGATTCCGACGACGAAACCCCCACCCCTGACGATCCAGAACCGGGCGTTCAGGATGGAGAAAACGGCAGTAGCGAGGGTATCACCACCAGAGACGGCGAGTTTGGTTCGTGGACGGAAGCTGACTTTACCGACCTCGAACCCGAGACGTGGGCGCCGGCACTCCTCGACGTCGACGCCTGGATGCTCCGGAAGGAGGGGAAGGCGCCATGGGCACCGTGGGTCGATCCCGACGCTCCGGTCGAGTGCCAGAAGGGACACCCCGACCGTGACGACGAGCCCGAGACCAGCGCCGAGTGCGGCCACTCCGCCCGGTTCAAGTGGGGGAGCGAGGGGAGCGGCGAGTACGTCCATGCTGACTCTGGGACGGCACTCGATTGGCGCGAGAAGCACCCTCAAGCATCGAGTGACCTGGTGTTCATCCAGCAGGAGGCCGACCCCTTCGCGTTCGTCGACGGCGACGACGTGCGCGATCCCGAAACGGGCGAAGTCCATCCCGAGTTCCTCCGCATCCTCGACGCCCTCGGCGTCTCCTACGCCGACGTGTCTACGTCCGGGTCTGGCGTTCACGTCATGTACCGCGCCGAGCTCCCCGAAGGGCTTCGCGAGTCCCGATTCACTGTCGACGACGAGGCGTTCGGTGCGAACGACGAGGGCGACCTCCCGACTGTAGAGATCTACGACGGCAAGCACGTCTGCGTCGCGACGGGCGACCACGTCGCTGGCACCGGGCTCCAGGTTCGCGAGTGGGATGATGACGGCCTGGAGTCGATCCTCGACGAGTACGAGGAACTCCCCGAAGAGAACCCGAGCGACGCGTTCGACGACTTCGATGCGGACGACTACGAGCCGCAAGCGACCGACTCCACCGAAACGACGGACGACATCCGCGACGTGTTCGCGGCCATCGACCGCCTCGACGCGCGCCGGGTTGCTGATCGAACCATCGTCTCTGAGTGGGTCGATCCGCCGAACGTCGAGAATCGCGCGTTCATCCCGACGTGGGCGCCGGCGGGCTACGAAGGAACGGCGAACTTCGCGAACCAGCAGATCTGGAAAGACAGCGGCGACCGCGGTGGGTACGGCGGACCTGTCGTCATGGCCGCCATCGACGCCCGTCTCGTCAAGGACAAGGACTGCCCCCGTGCCGTCAAGGGCGAGACGTGGTTCGAGGCGCTCGATCACCTCCGCGACCGCGGATTTTCGATTCCTGTCCTCGAAAGAGGTGGTAGCTCCGAGGACTACGACGACGACCCGCGCACCGTCGAGGCAACAGTCGATCCTCGACGTGCTTGGGATGCAGCTGGCCGAGTCACACCCGACGACCTGAACGACACCGCCGGCTTGGTGACCCAAGGGAGCGACTCGTTCGCCTGCCCGTGCTGTGGCGAGGCTGTCGACGTCGTCCGTGCGGTCGCTGTCGAGGAGGGGCTCATCGAGACGTGCGATGCCGGCCTCGATGACGCGTACCCGCGCGCCTACGAGATCGCTCGCGAAGAGTACGAGGCACCGCTACCCCGCTACCTCACGACAGGCGACGCTGTCGCCGAGTTCGACGCCGTCCTGTCGCTGATTTCCGAGGTGACCTTCTGGCACTTCGACGTCGACGAACTGCGCTCCGAGGTCACCCAAGAGGACGACGAGGTCGGTGGTGACGCGGTTCGAGCGCTGAATCCCGCCTGGCGCGAGAGCGAAAGCGAGGCGTCCGTCCTCGTGTTCCCCAGCGGGACGATTTGGGACGCGGACACGGAGCGAACGCTCGATGCGCTCCGGTTCATCGCCCTCGACGCCGGGATTATCGACGATCCCAGCGATTCGCTTGAGGGAGGCCGGTTCACGACGGCGTATCGACTCGCCCGGCGCCACTACGGCGCCCCGCTCCCACGGTGGGAGCCCGCCGAGGACGGCGCGAGAGAAGTAACGCCGATGCTTCCCCCGAGCGGCGAGATCGTCGACGACCCCGAGAGCATCGCCGTCTCTCGCGACCAACTCGACGAGGCCCGCGACCAAGTCGAGGCGCTGATCGAAGAGGTCGGTCAGGATGCCGGTACGCCGAGCGTCGTCCGGGCGCTCCCGGCCACCGGGAAGACGACCGGCACGATCAAGACTGCAGCTGAACGGCCGACGTCCTACCTCGCACCGCGGAAGGAACTCCAACAGCAGGCACTCGACAAGGCCGAGAAGTGGGGTATCTCGGCCCGTGTGCTTCCGGTTTTCTCCGACAAGACCGTCGACCCCGACGCCCTCGACGGCGCCGTCGCGCACGTTCGGGCGCACGGTAAGGATCGACTCCGAGATCGGTGGGCGATTCTGACGATGGCGGTCGACGACCCGGACGAACTGTTCGTCGACGAAGACGAAGATGACGACACTGTCGATCTCGACCGAGCGACCTGTGAGACGGCCGATGGCGAACACGGGAAGGCATGGGCGCTTGCTGTTCACGTCGCCCGCCGGCTGGGTTACACGCCCCAAGAGATACACCAGAAGTCGCGCGGACTCTTCGGCGCTCCGATCCCGTGCTCATGCCACGATCACGACGACGAGGAGAGCCGTGGATGCTCCTACTCGGACGCGTGGGACGAGGTGAGCAACCCTGACGCTCCCGCCGACCTGCTCGTTGGGAGTTACGTCCACGCCCACGTCGAGAGTGTTCGCACCGAATACACTCGGTCCGAGGGGGGCGAGGTGCGCCGGAATCCGCGCACCGTCGTTCTCGACGAGTTCCCCGGCGAGGCCTTCTCCCGGGAATTCGGTGAGGAGGCGACTGACTTCGCGACCTGGCTCGCGTGCGCGCTTCGCGAAGACATCGACGACCATCGCGACCTGTTGACTGCCGACCTCGGGGATGATCCGTGGGTGACCGCGTGGCTCAACGGCGCCGCAGCCGAGCAGTTCGACAGCGTCGAGAACGCGGTCGAGTGCTTCAACGCCCGGGCGGACGCGCTCGAAGCGGTTGAGGCCGCACGCGATATCCTCGACGAAGTGGACGGCTCACTTCTCGAGGACCTTGGTGTCGAGGAGAGCCTCGAGGAACTCGCCGAGGAAAGTCTCGATGCTAACCTGAACGAACTCGTCGACGAGCTGGGCGCGGGGGCAGATGTCGCTCCGGATCGGCCGGGGTCCGGCATCGCTCAGTGGGTCGAGGACGCTGTCGTCGATCCGTTACTCCGCACTGCTGACACCGCGAACGCCCCCATTCCCGTTGATGATCTTCCCGATATCGGTGGGGAACTCTTCGCACTCGTTGAACGCGCTGTCAAGGCGACCGTCGACGGCGAAGAGGGCGCGGAGGGCCTCGCACGCGCCGCTTCGTCCGCACTCACTGGCGGCCCCGACGGGTGTCGTGACCTCGCTGTGTGGGCCGACGATGGGTACGCCCATCCCGACGCGCACCACCTTCTGCAGGCGACGATCACGCCGGGGGCAAGCCCCGATAGTACGACCGTCGCGACGGACTCGTGGGCGTTCGATCCCGATGCGACCGACGGGACACGCGTCGACGCTGTCTCGACCGCCGAGCGGGCAACAACTGTCCTCGACCGGAACGACCACGGAGCCATCCTGCACACGCCGCCGGCGCGACACAGCGCCGGTGAGGACGATGCCCCGCTCGTCGGGCTCGATGCGACCGCCCGGGCGCCGCTGTGGTCCGTTGCACTCGGCGAAGAGGCCCACGTCACGGACATCCACGATACCGAGGCCGAGCGTGCGGAGTTCCTCGAATCGGCACTCGGGCTACGCGTGATCCAGGCCTCTACCCGCCCGCGCCCCTACGAAGGGTCGCCGGGAGGGAAGGACCTCGACGGCGACGTCGCCCTCCTGGAGGCGCTCACCGAAGAGTTCGAAGGCGTTCACGCACCCCGTGAGCGTGGGGGCGAACCCATCCCCGTCGGGAAGCCGGCGGCGATCACGACGAAGAGCGTTCGCGAGGTCCTCGAAAACGACGACCGCCTCGATGATATCGTTTCAGTGTGGGAGAATTATGGGAACGTGACCGGTGCGAACGACCTCGGCGGTCACCGTCTCGCGGCGATCCTCGGGAGCCAGCACTTCGGCGATGACGCTGTCGAACGGTTCTGCGCCCTCGCTGGCGTCGAGGTCGACACCTCACGCACTGGCGGACGTGGCGGGGATCTCGACTATGGCGCCGACCTGGCGAACGAGTACCTCGGGCATATGCGCGAGGATCAGACCATGCAGGCGATCCTCCGGTTCACCCGGGGCGACAGTGGCGCGACAGTCGTCGCGAGGACCTCCGCTCTTCGCGACGATCTCCCCGTCGTCGGTGACGGGCAGGTTGTCGAGACCTGGAGTGAAACCGCGACGAAGGTCGCGAGGGCGTGGCGTGCGCTCGGTACCGAGTTCACCCGCGCCGACGTCGAGGACGCCGTCGACGTGTCCCCGCGACAGGTGCGACGCGTCCTTGCGGAGCTCGTCGACGCCGGGTACCTACGCCGTGCCAGCAGCGGCCCCGGGACGGCTACCGTCTACGAGCCGGGGGAACAGCCTGGGGCGGGGGAGGTTAAACTTGACAGTGTCGAACCAGGGGGGGAGCCCGAGGAGGGTGGAACATCCGCCTCTATAGAATACTATACGTGGAATGTCCGGGTGTTCGCCCGTGAATCGAGGATAACCCCCGCTGGGAAGCCCGCGCCGACGAGAAAGCGGGGCGCCCCACCCGCGCCGACAGCTGTCGACGGCGGCGAACCCCCAGGGTAGCACCGTTGGAGGACGGTGACTGCCTGCGGTAGATAGCGATGGCTCTCTCACTCTGCCGAGAAGTTGGTCGACCAACTCCCGACCAATCCTCGAGGACCCCTTTCACCAATCCCGACCAATTTCTCGAATTGGTCGGCCAATTCCTCGACCAACCCCCTCCCGATCAGTTGATATCCGCACTGCGTGTCTCCTGCAGGTGATGCCACCTCGATCTACTGGACCAAGTACGAGCATAGACTACCAAGCTAACCTCCTCCCCGAGGATGTGGCTGTTATCGTCGAAGCCCTCGGCTACTATGCGAGAGTAGCCGCCGACGAACACCGAGGGGAAGATGTCCGTCGAGCCCTCTCCGCCGTGAGGGGGATCTCCGTTCCAATCGAAGAGGCGATGTGGGCTGAAGGGGAGCGTCAAGAGTAACACCAGGATCGCCCCTCCGGTCGATTAATATATTCCTCTGTTGAGACTTAGATGTGCAACGAAAACCGCCTGGTGCCTCGGTGGAGGTTGGATATCGCGTCGACTTACTCCCAGAGGAAGCGGGAGTAGCGCTTGAGGCTCTCGGCCAATTCGTTCAAGACGCCTGTCAAGATGGCCGGGCCGAAGATGCTCGGAGAGGGCTCCATGTCGCACAGACGATCTCTCACGACATGGATGAGCTAATGTTCGTCGACGCTCGCGATCGAGAAGAAGAGTAACACTGCAGACCCAGCTGATCGACGCGACCCCCAGGGGTGGGGATGTTCCCTCACCGCTCCAGTACGCCGGCTCACTCCACGGCGTTTTCGCTTCGATTTCGACACCGAGACCACGGGGTCGGGGGGTCGGAAAATCCCTGAGACGGCGCTCTCCGGCCGATCTGCAGAATTATCCGCGCACGCGTAGTACAGGACTAAAAGAGATTATCCCCGGGGGTGGTTGCTGATCACTCGGCTACCAATTCGCTTGGTATCGTGCCCTACGTCTCGATCGGTGATGCGAACTCATTCGGCTTGTCTACGAGTACAAACATCTGCTTGCTTTTCGATCCTGCGTACGCCCCCGTTCGTTCAGCTTCGGATCTGTGGGTGTACTGAACGGCCTCTCGGACGCGGGGATCCGTGACACCTGCCTGTTCGAAGAGTCTGTCCCGAACACTTGCAGGTGGCATTATAGCACGCTGATAGACTTCTTCGGCCACATATACTTCCTCAACGCTATCCTCGCCCGCTTCGCACCGCGGTCGGAGGTTGGCTTCGAGAACTTCTTGCAAGTCGTGGACGGCTTCGCGAACACGCTCGAAATCCTCCTCGTCGAGTTCGACGTCAGAGTGCGCGAGTGCTTCAAAGATGCTCGGTGTTCCGAGGTGTCGGTGCCGGGGCAATTCCTGAATCATATCTGACTATTCTCGCGCACAGACTTAAGCAACAGCCAACCCATACCCCCAAATCGCCGATTTGCTGAACATATGGACCGTATTATTTCTTGAGAGATCCGCATCGGACGATAGCCTGTCTGACATAGTTTGAAGCGTTCGGCTGTCAAAACCAGTTTGTATGGCCGAACCAGCAAAGATCGCCGTCAGCAACCAGAAGGGAGGCGTCGGGAAGACGACCGTCGCGATCAACGTCGCCGGGGCCCTCAACCAGCGCGGTCGGGACGTGCTCCTCGTCGACCTCGATCCTCAGGGCGCCGCGACCGAAGGGCTCGGTTTCCTCGAGGAGTACGACGCACAGCCGCCCAGCCTCTTCGAGGTTCTCACCGAACCCGAGCAGCGCGAGGAGATACGCGACCTCGTCGTTGAGCACGAGGAGATGGACGTCGTCCCGTCGAACATCGACATGACCGCGGCCGAGCCGGAGCTCACACTCTCCCGTCGCGGCGGGGAACAGCTGGCACTCGCACTCCAGGAGATCGAAGACGACTACGACTACATCGTCATCGACTGCCCGCCGTACCTCGGGTACCTCACCGATAACGGGCTCTACGCTGCACAAAACCTGCTGATCCCGGCCCTCGCCGAATCCACCTCGAAGCGGGCGCTCGAGCTCCTCTTCGATCACGTTGAAGCGCTCGAACTCGATTACGAGATTACTATCGACGAACGGGGCGTCGTCGCGAACCGCGTCGAGGAGACGAACGAGGCGAAGGAGATGATGCAGTGGTTCGACGACGCCTTTCCGGATGTCCCCGTGTGGGAGGTTCGGAAGCGCGTGGCGCTACAACGAGCGTTCTCCGATGGGAGCTCGATCTTCGAGTACAACCCCGATCTCGACATGGGCGAGGTGTTCCTCGAAATCGGCGCCTCGCTTGACGATCAGTTCGGGCTCACTGATCCCGAGGTGGCACCATGAGCGAAGAAGAATCTGAGAGCCGCTCGGATCGCCTCCGACGTCGGCGGTCACAAAGGCCCACCGAACCCGACAAGACGGACGAAACGGGTGAGACAGACAAACCGTCCAAACCGTCCAAACCATCCGATTCCAGCGTGAAAGAGGAGCAGGTTGGGACGTATATGTACCTCCCAGAGTCCCAGAAGAAGGAAGTTCAGCGGCTGTACAACGTCCTTAAGGCTGAATACGAATACGAGTTTGATGAAGAGTTCGAGAAGAACCGCCATTTCTACCCTCTCCTGGTCCAATTTGGTTTGGATCGTTTGGATAGTTTGGATGCTTCGGAGCTGAAAGAGAAATTGGACGCGATATAGTCTGAGATACGCTACCCTCAGATTTATTTCAGTCTATTACGTTCTATTACGTATGCCGATCAGTATCGATCGTTTCGATGACGAGCCCTCCGAAGTCCTCGATCTTCAGGAAGGGACACAACCATACCAGATCCTGCAGTTCCTTGCCGAGCACAGCGACCAGGCGTTCACACAGACCGAACTCCACGAGGAGACAGGGATCAAGCGCGGGAGCGTCGGCGCCGCTCTGTCGCGCCTCGAGGATCGGGGCCTCGTCCGGCACCGTGGCCGGTACTGGGCGATTGCCGAAGATGACCGCCTCGCCTCGTACGCTGCTCAGATGGGTGCGAGTTCGTCGTCGACGACAGACGACTACTACGGCGAGGAATGACCGACAGATACACTCGCGGCGCCGTGGTGAAGGGCCCCGATCTCCTCGCCGATCACGACTACCGACCGTATGTTTGCCTGAACGACGACACGCACCCGTTCAGCGACGAGGAGGGGCTCTACGCCGCGGGCACGACGACGCCGAGAGCGGTTGCGATCCCGCTTGGTGAGGACGATTTCGCGGCCGGCGGCCTTCCACGCGAGACCTATGTGAATCCGTGGACGGTCGTCTCGATCCGGCACGCGGACATTCAGAAAGAAGAGGGGCGTCTCGTCGAGGCGACGACCAAGAAGATCGCCCAAGAGGCAGCGTCGTACATGGGCATCCGGTAGCCCGCGAACTGTCACTTTCACACTCGCCTCATAATCCGCCAGTATGTGCAATACGGCCGATTGTGACAGGTACACCCGTCCGTCGAGCAATTTCTCACGATACCGGCGCGATCCGATTCTCGTCGAGCAACTTCTCACCGACAGAGATCGGCCCGACCCGGATTTGAGTGCTTCTCGTTCCGTGGACCGCCGTTGCATATCGCCGAAATCGTCCAAAGAAAGGGCCGATGTGAGTGCAAACGCCGCTGGCTCAAGATGCTCGACGAAGGGGTAACTCTCTGCTGGCTGAGGGAAAATATCTGGGTCAGTTGCGGGGCGCACCGTGCGCCCGAGAGCGCCTCTCGACGGTGCTGATCGCTCGCTGGGTCAGTCGCCTGAATACCTATAATAGAGAGTAGATCGCGGGCGGAGGCACCGGCGCACAGTCTGGCGATTATGGGATAGATCGCCCCGATATCACGGTGCGTTATCATGTCAGTTGGGGTGAACACCGTTCTACAGGTTCCGCTGTCTCAGAATTCGGTAGAGTCTGGATCGTCCCAGTGATCGTCGGGTGCTTCTCGCCCGATGAGTTGATAACAGCGTGCGACCCGGCGGGCTATCTCCTCCTCGCCGATTGAAGCAGCGTATCTCTCGGCCGCTTGGAGCCCATCAAGAGCTTCTTCGAGATCGGGTGATTCCTGTTGAGTCATTACGCTGGCTCACCTCCCCGGAACGCCTCGCCGATCCGGGCCTCAGTCGGTTCTTTCAGATACGGCTCAATTGCGGAGTAGTCCGACCATCCGCCGACAGCCATCATCGTCCGGACGTCGACCTGCCGCTCGACGAGGTGATACGTGGCCCACGACCGACGGAGATCGTGGGAAGAGACGTGCTCCCATCGTTCGTCTCCTGTTGTCTCCTCGACAAGCCCGGCGGCGTCTTTCACCCACCGCCGGACGGTCGATGTCGCGGCGTCAACCCAGGGTTCGTCATCCTGAATACCGTGTTCTCGGGCGAATTTGTGAATGTCATCTTGGACATCGTCCGGCATCCAGGCATCACGCACCTTCGCCCCTCCGCCCTGTGTGTTCTTACCGCGGACCTCGAACAGCCAGCACTCACCGTTCTCGGACCATTGGAGGTCGCCGGGACCGGGATAGTTGACCTCGTCAGCGCGGAGACCACACCGAGCCAGCAGCTGCATGGCTACCTCCCGCTCCCAGGACCATCCGTCCCCGGCGGCGCGTTCGAGTTGGCTGAGTTCCTCGGGGTTGAGCCAGCATTTCACGACATCGCCAGAATCGTCGATTCTAACCATGATCGGATAGTACAGAAAACACGCTCAACTGTACTGTGCTTTGGGGTGTGTTCCCGCCGTGATCGAGGCGATACAGCGGGGAAAGTGAGCGAGTTGTGGAATAAGTCGTTCACCGAACGACTATCGATGGAATTCAAGAAGTGTGATATTTATTTCAACATCGCGCTTGGCATGAGCCACCGAGAAGGCGACCACTAACAATAGCGTGAATACGACAATCCCGATAAGCGTCGCTGTCGGAGGTAGCGCGGCCTGTAGAATCATCGTCAGTTTGTCTTGTTCTACTTCTGAGCGTCTGTTCTTTCCAAGTCCTTCACGATTTGCTCAATCTCTTTTTTAAACTCCTCCTCATCAAAGTCAGCCCCCCGATTATTAGCTTCCCCATCAAATTCCTCGTCGTCCCAGGGTTCCCATCGACGGAGTTGATCAATACGGCGCCGGTATGAATTTGGAATCGCATCTGTGAGTTGGTTCGGGAGGTCGTCCCAGTCCTTAGCTATTCTACTCCAGTACTCTGCTGACCGTTGATCCCACGACTCCTGGGTTCGCTGGTAAGGGGGCATTGGTGCCCTGGTTGTCAGTGATGCGTTTGGAACAACTTCACCGTGAGGAACTATCGTGTCTCCTTCTTTTAGCGCCTCTCGAATCTTCTTTTTAATCGTCGAGAGGTCACCCATTGAGATGCTCAACTTTTCACACAACGATTTATATTCATCAGTCCAAGCGACGATGTCATCGGTCTCTTTGCCCTGTGTTCGATGATGCTCGTCTACGATAACAGCCACAGCCCCTACCGTCACCCGAGAGATCGCCTTCTGGTTTCCAAACCGAGCATAATCAAGATTTGCGACGACATGAACTACCTTCCGCTGCTCATGTCGTGCAAGTGGTAACGAGGAACAAATGGCTTGTGCGATTCGCTTTTTATCTCGCTGGTTCTCTCGAATGGCGTGTTCACCATCCGATGGGTGCCTCCCTTCGTGTATCTCACGGAGGCGTTTGTGCTGATCGTCGTTCTCTTTTCCAATGCGCGTCGACATCTGGCTCTCGTATTTCGCCCTGAGCGAATAGCCCTCCTCAGTTCCGCCAAGGTCGTCAGATGAGGCGTCGACGCTATCTTTTCGGGTCGTTTTCCAACGTGGTGGACTTCGAGAGTATTCTCGAGTCATTTATGATTCGTGCCTTCTGTGAAGATCGGAACGAGTCGATTTCTGGGTTGGTCCCAGCTGTCCCAGATTTGCCACTCTGATAAGACACTGAGACCGTTCGCTGTACTTTCGATGAAGGGGGGCGGCGAATCTATAATTTGAAAGTGGCTGCGGCTCCAGGCGGTAACAGCCAGGCTGAGTACTATAGGTTCGCCGGATAGAACAAGCGGAACGCCAGCGCGTTCCTCCCTTCATTTGCCCGTATTGTAACTGGGGATACTTAAACAAATTATACCCCCGAACGCGGTTATGTTGAACGCTTGGTTCGGTGGCGTTGTTATCCGTGTCGACTTTTGAGTAATACAGACCCAGCCGGGAGGTCAGCGTCGAACTCTCGGATCGCTATACTCCGCGCTTGCTCCCGAAGACGACTAGCTTTCGGATGAAATCCATCTTCGGCAAGAGCAACGGCGTCTTCGCCAAGTTGGTTGACCGCCCCTCGGCCGGCATGACGCTCCAATTCCTCGAAGATCTCCCGGAGAGCTTCTTTATGAGAAGGTGTCGAAGAGAAGTTCTCCATTTCGCTCACTGCTTCGTCAATCTTTTCGAGGTATTCTTCGGCCACTGGTGACAGGGCCATATACGCGTATTCGCCTCACACGCCCGTAAAACTCCGGAATGTGCAGTGAAAGTGATCTCTCGAAGATCGATCGCTATCCCAGTCGCTGACGGCTAGACACCAGTCGCACGAAGAATGGAATCAGCGAAATTGGGTGTCATGTACTGTTGTCTGTCGATTATCCCGCCTTGACAGCCGAAAGATCAACCGCTATAGGGTGGGGGTGGCCTCCCAAAAGTTGGTGTCAGGTTCCCTTAGGCGCCGGGGCGGCTGCTGTCCACGCGGCGGGGCTGATGCTTAGAGCTCCCATTCCGGTGCGAGTCTCGGATAGTCTGAAGACAAGTTTTGATACTCGATTCGGGGATTCGAACCGATCCCCTGCGTCACCTCGAGGACAATCCAGCCGCTGTGAGAACCATTTGCAGGAATCGAATCGGGAGACGAGTACACGGTCCCGCTGATGTCGCCGGAGACGTCCCCGCCGCTTCGTCCCAGTTCGACACTGGCGTCGTACTCCTGATCGGCCACGATCTTGAAATTCCATGGGCCGACGGCCCCAAGCGTCTGATCCCCACGGTTCTCAACGAGGAACCGGAAGGCGATGAACTGATATCCCTGCTCGGGGCGTCGGGTAGTTGGGTCACCGAACGCACCTTCTACGACGTACTCACTGATCTGCTGGATTTGACTCACTTCGAGGTAGAGCCCGGACGGGTAGCTCGCGCCTTCCCCTGGATCGAGTGTCGGGCTTTGGAAGGTGACGGTGAACGATTGGCCGTCGACCGCGTAGGTTACCTTTTGTGCCCCCTCTTCGTTCAGCAGTAGCGATGGGTTGGGATACGGGACGCTGACGGCGACGGTCGTCGACTCACCGGGCGCCAGCGTCGCGGTCACCGGCACCGGCTCGTCGAGACTCTCGCTCGCGATCGCACTCTCGAACGTGCCCTCGGTGCCGCCGGTATTCGAGAGTTCGAGGATCACGTCGACGTCGTGATGATGCAACGCCGTCGACGGCGCGTCGATGCTCTCGATCTGGATATTTGAGAGCGAATCGGGGTCGAACTGGAGGTCCCAGGCGGCCGAGTACGTCACCTCACCGTCGCCGGTGAACGTCGACCGGCTCCAGGAGAGGCGCGCGCTTTCGGTGTTCGTCGGCACATCGAACAGTAGCCACCCGCTCGCGGATACCGATGGCCGCGCGTTCTCGATGGGCTCGTAGAACTCACCGGAAACGGGCTCCGTGAGCCGTGTATAGCTTTCTGAGCGCCGAGGGCCAAAGTTGACCTCTGCGGGATACTGTGTCCCGCCGGTGACCATCGCTAACTCCTCGACGGTCGGGAGGTTCCGTGGGGCTTCGGCGGTGTTCTGTGCCTCGACGTGGACGAGAACTAACCGATGACCTGACTCCGATGGGATAAGTTCGCCGTCGGGGGTCATCGCGTCGTTCGCCAGCTGCGCGTCGGTGGCGGTGATCGCGATCCCGTTCTCGGCCGTCACAGTCTCGCCGACAGATGGCGCAGAACCAGGTCCAGAAGCGGTCGCCTCGCCGGTCGGCGTCGTATCACTTCCTTCGCTGGAGGACCCGCCGCCGGTACAGCCGGCCGCGCCGATCAGGCCGACTGAGGAGAGAGCGAGAAAATTCCGTCTGTCGAACTGCATGACGCGAGCGTACGTCGCCCGGATGATAAGTTTCAGGGGACGAGAATCAGCAGCGAGAACGGGGTGAGGCAGGCTCTATTCAGTACAGGTGTCAGGGTGCGCCCCTGGGACGAGACATGGAACAGCGAGTCAGGAAGGGCCAGCAGAGTGCCGGAAATGCTCGCGTACGGCTGTTTCAGAATGTAGCAGTTTCACAGAATAGGGTTGGACAACCGGAACAACTGTCTGATCACAGACCGAGCCGGGCACGCATCTCATCGGTGGAACAAGTGTCGTCTTCGTCGATTTCGTCAAGATCGAGATCGTCAACGCGCTCGGCGAGCGTGTCGCCGTTCCCAAGAATGTACCTGGTCACTATTCGAGAACGATGCCGAGGCTGTCGGCGACTTCGTCGACGGTCAACAAATCGTTGTCATCGAGTTCGTCGAGGAGGCCGATGCGCTCCTCGATGACGGCCTTTTCGCCGGGGAGCATACGCCTGTAACCGTCCTACGGGCGGAAAAGTATTTGCGCGCCCCGTCCGAAATCGTGGGTGGCTGGGGCCAGGTCGGACCCCAATAAGGTTCGACGGAAGGATGGTCCTGAGTCATCGAGCATCCAGGGGTCAACGAATCCCGACCCCAACGCGCATTCCTGCAGAAGTCAGCCAGTGAGTGATAGCTACTCGTCGCGTAGGCTGTGGCTCATTCGTCGCCGTCTCGTTCGAGGGGGGCGAATTCCCCGCTCGCTTTGCGCTCCTCGATTTCTGCCTTCACCTCGTCGGATAGGTCTTCCCACGCCTCGTCGAAGATGAAGCGATCGTCGAGGGCGTCGGAGGTCTCGCCGGTCATCAGGACACGATCCAGCATCCAGAGGAGCTGCGCCGCAGGGTGGGCTTCGTTGAGCGCGAAGCGCCGTGCGTTCCCCACCTTGTCGACCTCGCGCATGATCCCGACCTCCAGGAGGTCATCCTCGTGGCGGGCGAAGGACGCCTTCGAGACACCGGCGATCTCGCAAAGACGGGAAATCTTGAGCGGGTCGTGATTGGCCTCGACCAGGGCGGCGATGATCCGGAATCGGGACTCGGGCGTCAGGAGTGCGGTGAGCGGGGTCTCGACGTCGTCGCTGGCATCGACAGTCCCGTCACTCGGGAGCAGCGTTCGCGCGCGTTTCTCTACCTCTTCGGGCGTCAGTGGTTCGGGAGTCTCGTCGTCTGTCATTCGTTTCTGGGATCATCGACGAGTTCGTACAAACCACTTTCGTGGACCTTCGCGACGTGCTCGCCCGCAACGAGCGTGTTGAGTCGGCTGTGGACGGTCTGTTTCGACAGTCCTGTCCAATCAATCAACGCCGCCGGTGTACACCTGCCCTCTGCGAGTTGATCGAGGATCGCCCGATCGCTGTCGTTCAACTCCTCTGGTTCCATTTCCGATATTGGTACTGTCGTCACAGTGCATAGTAGTAATCCACTACACTTAGTCCTAACCAATAGACTATACTAACAGTCAAGTTTATACCCACGTAGCCTCATAGTGCCGACTACGCAGGGAACGGCCTCGTAGAACGGCCGGGGTGCGGGAACACCCTCGACCTGCCACCTGAAAGATGGCAGAGAAAGATACGCCGCCGGGCGATAAAGAACCGGCGGACACGGCGAGCGAACAGAGTAGCGAGAACACCACTGCGACGATGACGACCCTCGGGACGGCGTCGGCGTGGACGCACCTCCACACTCCTGACGCCAGCTCCGAGACGGCGGTCTCCGTTTCTGGTGAGTGGCTTGAGAACGCTCCGGGGAACGTCGAGATCACGGCGCACGTCGACGACGCCGAGGTGACGATCTCGATGGACCCGGCGGACGCAAGGGAACTCGCCGCGAAACTGACCTCAGCAGCGAGTTACGCGGAGGGCGACCGATGAACGCCACGCAACGGCCGCACGGCCGCGAACACGCTCCCGCGGACCTACACGAACTCGCGGAGATCGAGCGCCTGCTCCGAAGCGACGGCCGCTGCGAGAACGTCCGAGTCGAGATCGGGGCGGACGGCGCCCGGATCTACTACGACACCAGCCGGCTGAACGAACACGCTCGCGGGAGTCTCACGGCCTCCGTGGCCGCCGAGGTCGTCCACAGCGAGGCTTGGGGGCTGGCGACGATTCATGACCCGTTCGAGTTGGACGACGGCGTCAACGTCGAATCGATGCTGACTGTCCTTCACGATCCACCGGAGGGCAGCCGATGACGAGCCGCCGGACCTTCCTCGGCGCCGCAGCGGCGCTGGCCGGACTCCCCGTCGACGGCCTCGACGAGGAGACCGAAGGCAACACAGAGGACGACAGCGCGCCCGGCCTCCCCGACCCCGACGACTTCCCCGACCCGGAGCGCGGCGAGACCGCGACGTACACCGACTACGGCTACGCGGACATGACGATGGAGGCCGACGCGGCCGAACTTCGCGCTACGTCGCTGCGGGAACCCGACGGCCGTGGCGGGGAGTACGTCAACGCCGGCATCGAGATCGAGATGCACGGCGTCCAGTTCGGGATCAGCATGGACGTCGACGAAGCGCGTGCGTTCGCGAAGGAGCTGCTGGCGATCACCGAGAAAGCCGAGAGTGACGACCCGGAGGCGGAGTGATGTCCGGCCGGAACAGAGCTCAACTGGTGCAACAGGACGCACGCCGTGAGCGGATCGTCCGACTGCTCGGAGAGGCGGACGACGAGCTCTCACCCCGGGATATCGCGTCGACTCTCAGTGTCCCTCGGCGGACGATCTACACCGACCTTCGGGCGCTCGTCGAGGAGGAGAGGATCGAGGAGACGCGCGGTGTCGCGCAGCACCGACGGTACGACGTCGTCGACGACACGGAGGGCAGTGCGTGATGGCGACGGCACAGTCCGCGTCCATCGTCGACCGACTCCAGGAGGCCGACGGCAGCGCCTTCGGACTCGGAACCAGCGAGGTGGCGCTTCCGAGTGATCTCCCCGATCCGAACCCGCTCGTGCGCGACATCTTCACTGAGCACGACGGCGCCGAGGCACTGGAGTTCTTCCTCGACGAGGAGATCGTCTATCTCCTGCCGTGGGCGGCCCGCCATGGTGGCATCGCCGGCTACAGGCAGTCGCTGGACACCTTCCACGTCCGCCCCGTGGAGTTCACGCCCGACGAGGCGCGCGGGCTCTTGGAGGCACACAGCGCCCGCTCGGTGGCGCTCGCGAACACGCCGGCGTGGCTCCTCGACGACCGCGGCGTCGACGACGTTCGCGTCACCTGGCACGCCCGAGTCCGATGGGGCGAGCGCGTCGAACCGTCGGCCGATCCCGGGCCATCGATCCGCGACGCCTTCGAGGCCGGGGTGAGCGTCGGCATGAGTCGCGGGCGCGGCCGGTACTACCCGCCTGCGGACGTCATCATTCCGTACGTGCTGTCACACGGGACGCCGGTCGTGACGACAGTCTTCGAGCCCAACGACATCGAGGACTTCGGCGCCGATCACCTCGTCGAGTGTCCGCACTGCACGGAACTGTATCACCCCGGAGACCATTCCGACTGCTCGGCCCGCGTCTGCCCGTGGTGTCACGAGACGCTCAGCTGAACGAGCGTTGGTGACCCCCCGGGGGATAACCTCGTCTTGTCTTGTACTACGCGTGCGCGAAATTGGCCCTCAGTTCGCCAAGAGAGTCGGTGCCGTGGTGGTTCGGGCGTCGACACCCCAGGGGTTGCGTCGGCGAAATCGGTGAGCAAATCGGCCGGTTTCTCACCCCAACCTGAGACAGGGTCACCCGCCCGAATGGACAACGGACGACCCGCGGCTGAGAGGGTGGCCCCCTCCCTCATCCCACCCAGGGGGTATTTCCATATCAGTATCAGATAACGCGCGCGGGAGTGATCTCAGATTTCCGAGTGGTTCGGCGTGATCGGCGCGTGCCGGTGACGGCGAGGTGCGGAGTAGTGGTGTGGGGGGCGGGGGGCAAATGCACGGGGTGTGTCTGGTTCCTAGTCCTGAATGCGCGCGCGGGAAGCGTTTCAGATTTCAGAGAGCTTCGAGGTGAATAGAGGGTTGGCCCCGATCCCGACCCCTCGCCTCCCATTCTATCACATCGCTGATTCGTGACGATGTGAACTCTCGTCAAGGCCGACACCAGGCTATCGAGTGGGTGGGGGGTGAGGGGACCCCCTCCGGGTCGCTTCGTAATGCGCGCGTGTGTACCGGTCGAGAGATTTTCGGTGAGTCGCCGCCGCGACGATCTTCGCAAGAATGATCGATGGTGGCCGCTCCGTTCAGTATTCCGCGTGAAAGACCGACTCGTCGAGGCCATCCATTCGCGAACGTCTCGGGTGAACGTACACATTCAGGAGGGTGCAACCGCAGATGCACGCGCCGCATAATGCGCTCGCACGCACCACGGGGGTACTCGCGTCTAGTCCAGATACGTGCGCGTGCGTAAAGTCGGCCGAGATCGCCTCGACAGGTCGGGGCAGGGCATCTCGATGCACCCACCCCCTGGCATATTCTCTCTGAAAATTGAACAATCTAAACGACGGCCGAGAGAGGCGGGCTATCGGAACGAGCCACCACCCCCACCGGCCGACACGTCGGGGAGTAGGCCAGCTTCCCGAAGGCCGGCCACGGTGATCACGAGGAGGACGGCGATCACAGCCGGGTACATCGCCGCGCCGAGAGTCGGAAGCCACGACGGGGGTGAGAAGACACCTACAGTAGCGGGCGCGACCGTGTGCGCAAACCATACGACGAAGAGCACCCAGAACGCGAGTGCCGACGCTCCACGGACGGCGATCCAGCGGAGTCCACGCGTCGACGAAGTCTCAGCCTCGAGCTGCTCCTGGCGCGCGATGCGGACGGCCAGGTCAGCAGCCTCCCGCTCGGAGAGGCCGGTGTGGGCGCGGAACTCCGCGAACTCTGCGTAGGCGTCATCCGAGACGGGGAGATCGTTGTCCGACATTATGCTTCAGCCGCATTCTCGGAGGGTACATCCTCCGCCGTGACACTATGGAACAGTCGGAAGATTGTGTAAATACTGTACCCCAGCACGCCAAAGAAGAGAAGTCCGAGAACAGCTCTGACAGAGGAGGGAAAATTGACGTAGTAATTGGCTATCGAAAGTGCAACGATAGATAACAAACCGACCAAGGACACAGCAAGCCGTTTCACATGAGGAATCCACTCGTTGCGGACTGCGTGGATTTCTTCATGAACAGCATGCCGGACAACGTCCTCAGAGTCGTCATCACTGCTGTTCTGTTCATTTTCCTCCGACAAGGCCTTCGCTACGTTTTCTTCTAACCGCTCTAATTGCTCGTGGGTCCGATTAAGATTTTCAGTGACTGAACTGAGGTCTTTTCGAAGATCGACCAACGATTCCTGAACCTCGTTCCCCTGCATCTCCGCCGGCGGCCCACCATCGGCTACACCGTCCGAAGGTGCATCCTCTCTACGGTCAGAATCACGAAGGCTCACGCCTTCGTCCAATCGTTTGAATACCTTTGCAGCCTCCGGGTCAAGGTTCTCGATGACGTTGGCCGCAACTCTCTCGGCGATATCTGAACTCAGGTCTTCCTGATCGTGTTGCCTGCGTGCAGCAGTCTCGGCGGGGGAGACCAGTGTCTCGTCAGAGGGCCAGTAGACATCAGTTCCACCAACCTTCGCGGTCTGTACGTCACCCCGCTCGATGAGTTCCTCCAATCGCTCTTTGATAACCGGGCGGGAGGCGCCGTGCAGCTCCGCGACCTCGCCCGTCGTCGCGACCGGGTGTTCGGCCTGATCTCGATCACGTAGAGCGCGAAGGACACTCTGGGGCGTGTGACGGCGTGGTGCACCGGGATTTCCCATGAGAGCAATTGTTTTCGCCGGGCGTAAATAATTATCGCTAAAGAGAACTTTGGGAGCGATTGCTGATTGGTAGTATCTCGTGAGAGAAAATACTATGTGGGTGGCGTAGTAATCACACTCTCAAGGACATCGAGCCGGCTACCGCTCTAGGGCGTGACGGCAACCGGCACTGACCGTACCTCCGGCTGGAGGTACGTTGGAACGAACCCCGACCGGGACGTGACCCCGGCCGAGGCATCTTGTCAGGGTGAATCGGCTGGGGGTGCTGTCCGGGCCGGAGAGAGTTACTGGTCGGGACACCAGGAGGGTGTCCGTGTCAGGGCGTATGCGCCCCGGCATCATAGTTTTTTGGTGTCGCGCTTCTGGCCGGCTTTCCTCGAAATCGTCCCGTACGGACGCGAATGAACGAAAATAGCGATCAGATTCACGACGAAACTGGAAGTGCAGAACTGACCGACGCCCCCTCAGAAAGCCATCACGGCGGCGGCTGTGGATGGCGAGAAATCTACGGGGCCAATCACGTCGCCATCCCTGCCGGGGTTGCAGAGACCGACACGGTGGGGGTTCAGGAGGCGCAGAACCCGATGGCGGCACGCACGCTGAACGCCCCGCTCCCGGATGGTGGCCGCTACCTTCTTCCGAACTCGGGGGCGCACGTTCGCGATCGGGACACCGACGACGAGCACGACACGCTGATCGTCGTTGCCGTCCACGCAGAGACAGCGGCCGAGGACTACGAGATCGACGAACTCGATGGAGCGACCGTCGCGGACGTGAACGGTGACTACGACCCAGGGGCGCCCGTCGTCGAGGCCGTCTACGTCGACGAAGCCGAGGAACAACTCGACGGGTGGAGGAGCGTCGAAGACCTTCGCGACGCGGTGAGCTTCGGCACGATCACCGCCTACTCCTTCCCGGTCTCGCGGCTCACGAGAGATCACAGGGGCGCGAAAACCGAGACGGGCGCGCGTTCGTCTCAGGGGGAGGGCCAACCCGGACGTGATGGCGCTTCAGGGAGGGTCGATGGATGAACGCGACCGAAACCACTCCCGAGCCCGTCGAGGTTGTCCGAGAGGCAGCAGGGCGGGATGACCCCGATCTTCATCCCTTCGAGAAGGAAACCACATTCCGGTTCTCGAGTCCCGACGAACGCGTCGAGTTCTACACGACCGAGGCGAGCCTGATCCGCCGACTCGTCGCACACCCCGAAAGCGAGATCGAGTCGGTCACCGTCCGAGAGGGCGACCTTCGGCCGACGCGCGATCTCGATGAAGTCGCCGAGGACGACCACGTCGTCGGTCTACGCGGGAGCCTGCCCATCGGCGTGTTGCTGATCAAGCACGCCCCCCGCGAATCGGCCGGGCACGCCAACGTGGTGACCCCCCAGGTGTTCACGGAGGACGACGAATGAGCCGCGCGACTTTCGGCGGGGACATCCCCGAACGCGCGGGCGGCGGACCAACGCCTGACGGCGGGAAGACCGCGCGTGACGACCTGCCAGTCGGGACGGTCGTCCTCGACCGGGAGGATGACGATCCGAACCGCGCCGCTGTCGTGAACCGGCCGCCTGTCACGGCCGACGAGTGGACCGCGTACGTCGACGAGACGGGCGAGGAGGTCACTGTGGCCGACGACAACCCGTCCTACGACGGCACGGAGGAGATCGTCGTCGTCGCGTTCCTCGACGACCTCGACCCCGTGCGCCCGGAGTGGGAGGGCGAGACCCCGCTCACGCTCACGGATCTACACGAGGACGGCGCGAGCACGTACGCGTTCCCGCCTGCTCGCTTGGAGCCCATCGGCGTGATCGATCCGGCAGCCCGCAGGGATCACGAACCTGACGAGACAGAGGCCGAGGAGTCCGAGCAGTCGCTTCCCGACGACATGGAAGCGCTGGGGGAGCGCCTCGAGGGCGGGGCCACTGTCGAGGCGGAGTTCCCGGATGGAACGCCGACCCTTCGCGTCGAGAAACTCGGGTCTACGTACCGTATCACGCCCGACGCGACGGTCGAGGGCGATGGTCCGCACGATGATCGGCTGGCCGAGGTCGCCACGGAGTACCTCGGAACAGGAGAGCCGTGACGCTCGCGACGAACACCCCGTTTTTTAACCGAGTCGTGGGTATGGATGGACAGCAAGCTAGGCGAAACAACACGCCTGAGAAACCGCGCCGACCGCACGGGACGCGGCGCACCACCACAACGTCCCGAGCGGTTCTCTCCGTAGGCGCGTTTTCTCGGCCCGGAGGCAAAAATCTACCTTTCCGATCAGCGGTGGGTATGCGCGCCGGGCTGACGTCGCTGACGTCGGGCGGTCGACGACACAACTGATGATGACCACCAACAGCGACGACGCCACAATCGGCGGACAGAGCGGTGAAGCTGAGCAGAGGAGCGACGAACACGGACTCTCGGAGCGCGATCAGCGCGTGATCCGGGAACTCGTCCACGAGGCGCGACAGCGGGAGACGAACGTGTCGGCCATCGCGATCGCCGGACGCGCGGCGCCGTGGGTCGAGGCCGACTCTCCCGACCCCGTCGTCGAGTTCATCGCAAGCCTCGGACAACCGACGCGTCGCGAAGAGCGCGAACCAGAGAGTGCGGGTGAAAGCCCGGACCTGGAGGCCTTCGCATGACCGGCGACACGTCCACCGATCCGGGCGACAATCCGGCCGGGATCGGCGCGAGTGTCTGGCGACGCCTCCTCGACGAGATCGAGGCCGAGGCCCCGCCGCCCCTGGAGGTCGCCGAGCGGCTCGCGGACGCCCGCAGCCTCTCAGTCGCAGACGCACAAGCTGCCGTCTACGATGCCGTCGACGCCGGCGTTCTCGTCGATGAAGGCGATGGCTTCGGCGCTATTCGGATGAAAGAGGCCGAGGAAGCCGATTCCGACGACGAAACCCCCACCCCTGACGATCCAGAACCGGGCGTTCAGGATGGAGAAAACGGCAGTAGCGAGGGTATCACCACCAGAGACGGCGAGTTTGGTTCGTGGACGGAAGCTGACTTTACCGACCTCGAACCCGAGACGTGGGCGCCGGCACTCCTCGACGTCGACGCCTGGATGCTCCGGAAGGAGGGGAAGGCGCCATGGGCACCGTGGGTCGATCCCGACGCTCCGGTCGAGTGCCAGAAGGGACACCCCGACCGTGACGACGAGCCCGAGACCAGCGCCGAGTGCGGCCACTCCGCCCGGTTCAAGTGGGGGAGCGAGGGGAGCGGCGAGTACGTCCATGCTGACTCTGGGACGGCACTCGATTGGCGCGAGAAGCACCCTCAAGCATCGAGTGACCTGGTGTTCATCCAGCAGGAGGCCGACCCCTTCGCGTTCGTCGACGGCGACGACGTGCGCGATCCCGAAACGGGCGAAGTCCATCCCGAGTTCCTCCGCATCCTCGACGCCCTCGGCGTCTCCTACGCCGACGTGTCTACGTCCGGGTCTGGCGTTCACGTCATGTACCGCGCCGAGCTCCCCGAAGGGCTTCGCGAGTCCCGATTCACTGTCGACGACGAGGCGTTCGGTGCGAACGACGAGGGCGACCTCCCGACTGTAGAGATCTACGACGGCAAGCACGTCTGCGTCGCGACGGGCGACCACGTCGCTGGCACCGGGCTCCAGGTTCGCGAGTGGGATGATGACGGCCTGGAGTCGATCCTCGACGAGTACGAGGAACTCCCCGAAGAGAACCCGAGCGACGCGTTCGACGACTTCGATGCGGACGACTACGAGCCGCAAGCGACCGACTCCACCGAAACGACGGACGACATCCGCGACGTGTTCGCGGCCATCGACCGCCTCGACGCGCGCCGGGTTGCTGATCGAACCATCGTCTCTGAGTGGGTCGATCCGCCGAACGTCGAGAATCGCGCGTTCATCCCGACGTGGGCGCCGGCGGGCTACGAAGGAACGGCGAACTTCGCGAACCAGCAGATCTGGAAAGACAGCGGCGACCGCGGTGGGTACGGCGGACCTGTCGTCATGGCCGCCATCGACGCCCGTCTCGTCAAGGACAAGGACTGCCCCCGTGCCGTCAAGGGCGAGACGTGGTTCGAGGCGCTCGATCACCTCCGCGACCGCGGATTTTCGATTCCTGTCCTCGAAAGAGGTGGTAGCTCCGAGGACTACGACGACGACCCGCGCACCGTCGAGGCAACAGTCGATCCTCGACGTGCTTGGGATGCAGCTGGCCGAGTCACACCCGACGACCTGAACGACACCGCCGGCTTGGTGACCCAAGGGAGCGACTCGTTCGCCTGCCCGTGCTGTGGCGAGGCTGTCGACGTCGTCCGTGCGGTCGCTGTCGAGGAGGGGCTCATCGAGACGTGCGATGCCGGCCTCGATGACGCGTACCCGCGCGCCTACGAGATCGCTCGCGAAGAGTACGAGGCACCGCTACCCCGCTACCTCACGACAGGCGACGCTGTCGCCGAGTTCGACGCCGTCCTGTCGCTGATTTCCGAGGTGACCTTCTGGCACTTCGACGTCGACGAACTGCGCTCCGAGGTCACCCAAGAGGACGACGAGGTCGGTGGTGACGCGGTTCGAGCGCTGAATCCCGCCTGGCGCGAGAGCGAAAGCGAGGCGTCCGTCCTCGTGTTCCCCAGCGGGACGATTTGGGACGCGGACACGGAGCGAACGCTCGATGCGCTCCGGTTCATCGCCCTCGACGCCGGGATTATCGACGATCCCAGCGATTCGCTTGAGGGAGGCCGGTTCACGACGGCGTATCGACTCGCCCGGCGCCACTACGGCGCCCCGCTCCCACGGTGGGAGCCCGCCGAGGACGGCGCGAGAGAAGTAACGCCGATGCTTCCCCCGAGCGGCGAGATCGTCGACGACCCCGAGAGCATCGCCGTCTCTCGCGACCAACTCGACGAGGCCCGCGACCAAGTCGAGGCGCTGATCGAAGAGGTCGGTCAGGATGCCGGTACGCCGAGCGTCGTCCGGGCGCTCCCGGCCACCGGGAAGACGACCGGCACGATCAAGACTGCAGCTGAACGGCCGACGTCCTACCTCGCACCGCGGAAGGAACTCCAACAGCAGGCACTCGACAAGGCCGAGAAGTGGGGTATCTCGGCCCGTGTGCTTCCGGTTTTCTCCGACAAGACCGTCGACCCCGACGCCCTCGACGGCGCCGTCGCGCACGTTCGGGCGCACGGTAAGGATCGACTCCGAGATCGGTGGGCGATTCTGACGATGGCGGTCGACGACCCGGACGAACTGTTCGTCGACGAAGACGAAGATGACGACACTGTCGATCTCGACCGAGCGACCTGTGAGACGGCCGATGGCGAACACGGGAAGGCATGGGCGCTTGCTGTTCACGTCGCCCGCCGGCTGGGTTACACGCCCCAAGAGATACACCAGAAGTCGCGCGGACTCTTCGGCGCTCCGATCCCGTGCTCATGCCACGATCACGACGACGAGGAGAGCCGTGGATGCTCCTACTCGGACGCGTGGGACGAGGTGAGCAACCCTGACGCTCCCGCCGACCTGCTCGTTGGGAGTTACGTCCACGCCCACGTCGAGAGTGTTCGCACCGAATACACTCGGTCCGAGGGGGGCGAGGTGCGCCGGAATCCGCGCACCGTCGTTCTCGACGAGTTCCCCGGCGAGGCCTTCTCCCGGGAATTCGGTGAGGAGGCGACTGACTTCGCGACCTGGCTCGCGTGCGCGCTTCGCGAAGACATCGACGACCATCGCGACCTGTTGACTGCCGACCTCGGGGATGATCCGTGGGTGACCGCGTGGCTCAACGGCGCCGCAGCCGAGCAGTTCGACAGCGTCGAGAACGCGGTCGAGTGCTTCAACGCCCGGGCGGACGCGCTCGAAGCGGTTGAGGCCGCACGCGATATCCTCGACGAAGTGGACGGCTCACTTCTCGAGGACCTTGGTGTCGAGGAGAGCCTCGAGGAACTCGCCGAGGAAAGTCTCGATGCTAACCTGAACGAACTCGTCGACGAGCTGGGCGCGGGGGCAGATGTCGCTCCGGATCGGCCGGGGTCCGGCATCGCTCAGTGGGTCGAGGACGCTGTCGTCGATCCGTTACTCCGCACTGCTGACACCGCGAACGCCCCCATTCCCGTTGATGATCTTCCCGATATCGGTGGGGAACTCTTCGCACTCGTTGAACGCGCTGTCAAGGCGACCGTCGACGGCGAAGAGGGCGCGGAGGGCCTCGCACGCGCCGCTTCGTCCGCACTCACTGGCGGCCCCGACGGGTGTCGTGACCTCGCTGTGTGGGCCGACGATGGGTACGCCCATCCCGACGCGCACCACCTTCTGCAGGCGACGATCACGCCGGGGGCAAGCCCCGATAGTACGACCGTCGCGACGGACTCGTGGGCGTTCGATCCCGATGCGACCGACGGGACACGCGTCGACGCTGTCTCGACCGCCGAGCGGGCAACAACTGTCCTCGACCGGAACGACCACGGAGCCATCCTGCACACGCCGCCGGCGCGACACAGCGCCGGTGAGGACGATGCCCCGCTCGTCGGGCTCGATGCGACCGCCCGGGCGCCGCTGTGGTCCGTTGCACTCGGCGAAGAGGCCCACGTCACGGACATCCACGATACCGAGGCCGAGCGTGCGGAGTTCCTCGAATCGGCACTCGGGCTACGCGTGATCCAGGCCTCTACCCGCCCGCGCCCCTACGAAGGGTCGCCGGGAGGGAAGGACCTCGACGGCGACGTCGCCCTCCTGGAGGCGCTCACCGAAGAGTTCGAAGGCGTTCACGCACCCCGTGAGCGTGGGGGCGAACCCATCCCCGTCGGGAAGCCGGCGGCGATCACGACGAAGAGCGTTCGCGAGGTCCTCGAAAACGACGACCGCCTCGATGATATCGTTTCAGTGTGGGAGAATTATGGGAACGTGACCGGTGCGAACGACCTCGGCGGTCACCGTCTCGCGGCGATCCTCGGGAGCCAGCACTTCGGCGATGACGCTGTCGAACGGTTCTGCGCCCTCGCTGGCGTCGAGGTCGACACCTCACGCACTGGCGGACGTGGCGGGGATCTCGACTATGGCGCCGACCTGGCGAACGAGTACCTCGGGCATATGCGCGAGGATCAGACCATGCAGGCGATCCTCCGGTTCACCCGGGGCGACAGTGGCGCGACAGTCGTCGCGAGGACCTCCGCTCTTCGCGACGATCTCCCCGTCGTCGGTGACGGGCAGGTTGTCGAGACCTGGAGTGAAACCGCGACGAAGGTCGCGAGGGCGTGGCGTGCGCTCGGTACCGAGTTCACCCGCGCCGACGTCGAGGACGCCGTCGACGTGTCCCCGCGACAGGTGCGACGCGTCCTTGCGGAGCTCGTCGACGCCGGGTACCTACGCCGTGCCAGCAGCGGCCCCGGGACGGCTACCGTCTACGAGCCGGGGGAACAGCCTGGGGCGGGGGAGGTTAAACTTGACAGTGTCGAACCAGGGGGGGAGCCCGAGGAGGGTGGAACATCCGCCTCTATAGAATACTATACGTGGAATGTCCGGGTGTTCGCCCGTGAATCGAGGATAACCCCCGCTGGGAAGCCCGCGCCGACGAGAAAGCGGGGCGCCCCACCCGCGCCGACAGCTGTCGACGGCGGCGAACCCCCAGGGTAGCACCGTTGGAGGACGGTGACTGCCTGCGGTAGATAGCGATGGCTCTCTCACTCTGCCGAGAAGTTGGTCGACCAACTCCCGACCAATCCTCGAGGACCCCTTTCACCAATCCCGACCAATTTCTCGAATTGGTCGGCCAATTCCTCGACCAACCCCCTCCCGATCAGTTGATATCCGCACTGCGTGTCTCCTGCAGGTGATGCCACCTCGATCTACTGGACCAAGTACGAGCATAGACTACCAAGCTAACCTCCTCCCCGAGGATGTGGCTGTTATCGTCGAAGCCCTCGGCTACTATGCGAGAGTAGCCGCCGACGAACACCGAGGGGAAGATGTCCGTCGAGCCCTCTCCGCCGTGAGGGGGATCTCCGTTCCAATCGAAGAGGCGATGTGGGCTGAAGGGGAGCGTCAAGAGTAACACCAGGATCGCCCCTCCGGTCGATTAATATATTCCTCTGTTGAGACTTAGATGTGCAACGAAAACCGCCTGGTGCCTCGGTGGAGGTTGGATATCGCGTCGACTTACTCCCAGAGGAAGCGGGAGTAGCGCTTGAGGCTCTCGGCCAATTCGTTCAAGACGCCTGTCAAGATGGCCGGGCCGAAGATGCTCGGAGAGGGCTCCATGTCGCACAGACGATCTCTCACGACATGGATGAGCTAATGTTCGTCGACGCTCGCGATCGAGAAGAAGAGTAACACTGCAGACCCAGCTGATCGACGCGACCCCCAGGGGTGGGGATGTTCCCTCACCGCTCCAGTACGCCGGCTCACTCCACGGCGTTTTCGCTTCGATTTCGACACCGAGACCACGGGGTCGGGGGGTCGGAAAATCCCTGAGACGGCGCTCTCCGGCCGATCTGCAGAATTATCCGCGCACGCGTAGTACAGGACTAAAAGAGATTATCCCCGGGGGTGGTTGCTGATCACTCGGCTACCAATTCGCTTGGTATCGTGCCCTACGTCTCGATCGGTGATGCGAACTCATTCGGCTTGTCTACGAGTACAAACATCTGCTTGCTTTTCGATCCTGCGTACGCCCCCGTTCGTTCAGCTTCGGATCTGTGGGTGTACTGAACGGCCTCTCGGACGCGGGGATCCGTGACACCTGCCTGTTCGAAGAGTCTGTCCCGAACACTTGCAGGTGGCATTATAGCACGCTGATAGACTTCTTCGGCCACATATACTTCCTCAACGCTATCCTCGCCCGCTTCGCACCGCGGTCGGAGGTTGGCTTCGAGAACTTCTTGCAAGTCGTGGACGGCTTCGCGAACACGCTCGAAATCCTCCTCGTCGAGTTCGACGTCAGAGTGCGCGAGTGCTTCAAAGATGCTCGGTGTTCCGAGGTGTCGGTGCCGGGGCAATTCCTGAATCATATCTGACTATTCTCGCGCACAGACTTAAGCAACAGCCAACCCATACCCCCAAATCGCCGATTTGCTGAACATATGGACCGTATTATTTCTTGAGAGATCCGCATCGGACGATAGCCTGTCTGACATAGTTTGAAGCGTTCGGCTGTCAAAACCAGTTTGTATGGCCGAACCAGCAAAGATCGCCGTCAGCAACCAGAAGGGAGGCGTCGGGAAGACGACCGTCGCGATCAACGTCGCCGGGGCCCTCAACCAGCGCGGTCGGGACGTGCTCCTCGTCGACCTCGATCCTCAGGGCGCCGCGACCGAAGGGCTCGGTTTCCTCGAGGAGTACGACGCACAGCCGCCCAGCCTCTTCGAGGTTCTCACCGAACCCGAGCAGCGCGAGGAGATACGCGACCTCGTCGTTGAGCACGAGGAGATGGACGTCGTCCCGTCGAACATCGACATGACCGCGGCCGAGCCGGAGCTCACACTCTCCCGTCGCGGCGGGGAACAGCTGGCACTCGCACTCCAGGAGATCGAAGACGACTACGACTACATCGTCATCGACTGCCCGCCGTACCTCGGGTACCTCACCGATAACGGGCTCTACGCTGCACAAAACCTGCTGATCCCGGCCCTCGCCGAATCCACCTCGAAGCGGGCGCTCGAGCTCCTCTTCGATCACGTTGAAGCGCTCGAACTCGATTACGAGATTACTATCGACGAACGGGGCGTCGTCGCGAACCGCGTCGAGGAGACGAACGAGGCGAAGGAGATGATGCAGTGGTTCGACGACGCCTTTCCGGATGTCCCCGTGTGGGAGGTTCGGAAGCGCGTGGCGCTACAACGAGCGTTCTCCGATGGGAGCTCGATCTTCGAGTACAACCCCGATCTCGACATGGGCGAGGTGTTCCTCGAAATCGGCGCCTCGCTTGACGATCAGTTCGGGCTCACTGATCCCGAGGTGGCACCATGAGCGAAGAAGAATCTGAGAGCCGCTCGGATCGCCTCCGACGTCGGCGGTCACAAAGGCCCACCGAACCCGACAAGACGGACGAAACGGGTGAGACAGACAAACCGTCCAAACCGTCCAAACCATCCGATTCCAGCGTGAAAGAGGAGCAGGTTGGGACGTATATGTACCTCCCAGAGTCCCAGAAGAAGGAAGTTCAGCGGCTGTACAACGTCCTTAAGGCTGAATACGAATACGAGTTTGATGAAGAGTTCGAGAAGAACCGCCATTTCTACCCTCTCCTGGTCCAATTTGGTTTGGATCGTTTGGATAGTTTGGATGCTTCGGAGCTGAAAGAGAAATTGGACGCGATATAGTCTGAGATACGCTACCCTCAGATTTATTTCAGTCTATTACGTTCTATTACGTATGCCGATCAGTATCGATCGTTTCGATGACGAGCCCTCCGAAGTCCTCGATCTTCAGGAAGGGACACAACCATACCAGATCCTGCAGTTCCTTGCCGAGCACAGCGACCAGGCGTTCACACAGACCGAACTCCACGAGGAGACAGGGATCAAGCGCGGGAGCGTCGGCGCCGCTCTGTCGCGCCTCGAGGATCGGGGCCTCGTCCGGCACCGTGGCCGGTACTGGGCGATTGCCGAAGATGACCGCCTCGCCTCGTACGCTGCTCAGATGGGTGCGAGTTCGTCGTCGACGACAGACGACTACTACGGCGAGGAATGACCGACAGATACACTCGCGGCGCCGTGGTGAAGGGCCCCGATCTCCTCGCCGATCACGACTACCGACCGTATGTTTGCCTGAACGACGACACGCACCCGTTCAGCGACGAGGAGGGGCTCTACGCCGCGGGCACGACGACGCCGAGAGCGGTTGCGATCCCGCTTGGTGAGGACGATTTCGCGGCCGGCGGCCTTCCACGCGAGACCTATGTGAATCCGTGGACGGTCGTCTCGATCCGGCACGCGGACATTCAGAAAGAAGAGGGGCGTCTCGTCGAGGCGACGACCAAGAAGATCGCCCAAGAGGCAGCGTCGTACATGGGCATCCGGTAGCCCGCGAACTGTCACTTTCACACTCGCCTCATAATCCGCCAGTATGTGCAATACGGCCGATTGTGACAGGTACACCCGTCCGTCGAGCAATTTCTCACGATACCGGCGCGATCCGATTCTCGTCGAGCAACTTCTCACCGACAGAGATCGGCCCGACCCGGATTTGAGTGCTTCTCGTTCCGTGGACCGCCGTTGCATATCGCCGAAATCGTCCAAAGAAAGGGCCGATGTGAGTGCAAACGCCGCTGGCTCAAGATGCTCGACGAAGGGGTAACTCTCTGCTGGCTGAGGGAAAATATCTGGGTCAGTTGCGGGGCGCACCGTGCGCCCGAGAGCGCCTCTCGACGGTGCTGATCGCTCGCTGGGTCAGTCGCCTGAATACCTATAATAGAGAGTAGATCGCGGGCGGAGGCACCGGCGCACAGTCTGGCGATTATGGGATAGATCGCCCCGATATCACGGTGCGTTATCATGTCAGTTGGGGTGAACACCGTTCTACAGGTTCCGCTGTCTCAGAATTCGGTAGAGTCTGGATCGTCCCAGTGATCGTCGGGTGCTTCTCGCCCGATGAGTTGATAACAGCGTGCGACCCGGCGGGCTATCTCCTCCTCGCCGATTGAAGCAGCGTATCTCTCGGCCGCTTGGAGCCCATCAAGAGCTTCTTCGAGATCGGGTGATTCCTGTTGAGTCATTACGCTGGCTCACCTCCCCGGAACGCCTCGCCGATCCGGGCCTCAGTCGGTTCTTTCAGATACGGCTCAATTGCGGAGTAGTCCGACCATCCGCCGACAGCCATCATCGTCCGGACGTCGACCTGCCGCTCGACGAGGTGATACGTGGCCCACGACCGACGGAGATCGTGGGAAGAGACGTGCTCCCATCGTTCGTCTCCTGTTGTCTCCTCGACAAGCCCGGCGGCGTCTTTCACCCACCGCCGGACGGTCGATGTCGCGGCGTCAACCCAGGGTTCGTCATCCTGAATACCGTGTTCTCGGGCGAATTTGTGAATGTCATCTTGGACATCGTCCGGCATCCAGGCATCACGCACCTTCGCCCCTCCGCCCTGTGTGTTCTTACCGCGGACCTCGAACAGCCAGCACTCACCGTTCTCGGACCATTGGAGGTCGCCGGGACCGGGATAGTTGACCTCGTCAGCGCGGAGACCACACCGAGCCAGCAGCTGCATGGCTACCTCCCGCTCCCAGGACCATCCGTCCCCGGCGGCGCGTTCGAGTTGGCTGAGTTCCTCGGGGTTGAGCCAGCATTTCACGACATCGCCAGAATCGTCGATTCTAACCATGATCGGATAGTACAGAAAACACGCTCAACTGTACTGTGCTTTGGGGTGTGTTCCCGCCGTGATCGAGGCGATACAGCGGGGAAAGTGAGCGAGTTGTGGAATAAGTCGTTCACCGAACGACTATCGATGGAATTCAAGAAGTGTGATATTTATTTCAACATCGCGCTTGGCATGAGCCACCGAGAAGGCGACCACTAACAATAGCGTGAATACGACAATCCCGATAAGCGTCGCTGTCGGAGGTAGCGCGGCCTGTAGAATCATCGTCAGTTTGTCTTGTTCTACTTCTGAGCGTCTGTTCTTTCCAAGTCCTTCACGATTTGCTCAATCTCTTTTTTAAACTCCTCCTCATCAAAGTCAGCCCCCCGATTATTAGCTTCCCCATCAAATTCCTCGTCGTCCCAGGGTTCCCATCGACGGAGTTGATCAATACGGCGCCGGTATGAATTTGGAATCGCATCTGTGAGTTGGTTCGGGAGGTCGTCCCAGTCCTTAGCTATTCTACTCCAGTACTCTGCTGACCGTTGATCCCACGACTCCTGGGTTCGCTGGTAAGGGGGCATTGGTGCCCTGGTTGTCAGTGATGCGTTTGGAACAACTTCACCGTGAGGAACTATCGTGTCTCCTTCTTTTAGCGCCTCTCGAATCTTCTTTTTAATCGTCGAGAGGTCACCCATTGAGATGCTCAACTTTTCACACAACGATTTATATTCATCAGTCCAAGCGACGATGTCATCGGTCTCTTTGCCCTGTGTTCGATGATGCTCGTCTACGATAACAGCCACAGCCCCTACCGTCACCCGAGAGATCGCCTTCTGGTTTCCAAACCGAGCATAATCAAGATTTGCGACGACATGAACTACCTTCCGCTGCTCATGTCGTGCAAGTGGTAACGAGGAACAAATGGCTTGTGCGATTCGCTTTTTATCTCGCTGGTTCTCTCGAATGGCGTGTTCACCATCCGATGGGTGCCTCCCTTCGTGTATCTCACGGAGGCGTTTGTGCTGATCGTCGTTCTCTTTTCCAATGCGCGTCGACATCTGGCTCTCGTATTTCGCCCTGAGCGAATAGCCCTCCTCAGTTCCGCCAAGGTCGTCAGATGAGGCGTCGACGCTATCTTTTCGGGTCGTTTTCCAACGTGGTGGACTTCGAGAGTATTCTCGAGTCATTTATGATTCGTGCCTTCTGTGAAGATCGGAACGAGTCGATTTCTGGGTTGGTCCCAGCTGTCCCAGATTTGCCACTCTGATAAGACACTGAGACCGTTCGCTGTACTTTCGATGAAGGGGGGCGGCGAATCTATAATTTGAAAGTGGCTGCGGCTCCAGGCGGTAACAGCCAGGCTGAGTACTATAGGTTCGCCGGATAGAACAAGCGGAACGCCAGCGCGTTCCTCCCTTCATTTGCCCGTATTGTAACTGGGGATACTTAAACAAATTATACCCCCGAACGCGGTTATGTTGAACGCTTGGTTCGGTGGCGTTGTTATCCGTGTCGACTTTTGAGTAATACAGACCCAGCCGGGAGGTCAGCGTCGAACTCTCGGATCGCTATACTCCGCGCTTGCTCCCGAAGACGACTAGCTTTCGGATGAAATCCATCTTCGGCAAGAGCAACGGCGTCTTCGCCAAGTTGGTTGACCGCCCCTCGGCCGGCATGACGCTCCAATTCCTCGAAGATCTCCCGGAGAGCTTCTTTATGAGAAGGTGTCGAAGAGAAGTTCTCCATTTCGCTCACTGCTTCGTCAATCTTTTCGAGGTATTCTTCGGCCACTGGTGACAGGGCCATATACGCGTATTCGCCTCACACGCCCGTAAAACTCCGGAATGTGCAGTGAAAGTGATCTCTCGAAGATCGATCGCTATCCCAGTCGCTGACGGCTAGACACCAGTCGCACGAAGAATGGAATCAGCGAAATTGGGTGTCATGTACTGTTGTCTGTCGATTATCCCGCCTTGACAGCCGAAAGATCAACCGCTATAGGGTGGGGGTGGCCTCCCAAAAGTTGGTGTCAGGTTCCCTTAGGCGCCGGGGCGGCTGCTGTCCACGCGGCGGGGCTGATGCTTAGAGCTCCCATTCCGGTGCGAGTCTCGGATAGTCTGAAGACAAGTTTTGATACTCGATTCGGGGATTCGAACCGATCCCCTGCGTCACCTCGAGGACAATCCAGCCGCTGTGAGAACCATTTGCAGGAATCGAATCGGGAGACGAGTACACGGTCCCGCTGATGTCGCCGGAGACGTCCCCGCCGCTTCGTCCCAGTTCGACACTGGCGTCGTACTCCTGATCGGCCACGATCTTGAAATTCCATGGGCCGACGGCCCCAAGCGTCTGATCCCCACGGTTCTCAACGAGGAACCGGAAGGCGATGAACTGATATCCCTGCTCGGGGCGTCGGGTAGTTGGGTCACCGAACGCACCTTCTACGACGTACTCACTGATCTGCTGGATTTGACTCACTTCGAGGTAGAGCCCGGACGGGTAGCTCGCGCCTTCCCCTGGATCGAGTGTCGGGCTTTGGAAGGTGACGGTGAACGATTGGCCGTCGACCGCGTAGGTTACCTTTTGTGCCCCCTCTTCGTTCAGCAGTAGCGATGGGTTGGGATACGGGACGCTGACGGCGACGGTCGTCGACTCACCGGGCGCCAGCGTCGCGGTCACCGGCACCGGCTCGTCGAGACTCTCGCTCGCGATCGCACTCTCGAACGTGCCCTCGGTGCCGCCGGTATTCGAGAGTTCGAGGATCACGTCGACGTCGTGATGATGCAACGCCGTCGACGGCGCGTCGATGCTCTCGATCTGGATATTTGAGAGCGAATCGGGGTCGAACTGGAGGTCCCAGGCGGCCGAGTACGTCACCTCACCGTCGCCGGTGAACGTCGACCGGCTCCAGGAGAGGCGCGCGCTTTCGGTGTTCGTCGGCACATCGAACAGTAGCCACCCGCTCGCGGATACCGATGGCCGCGCGTTCTCGATGGGCTCGTAGAACTCACCGGAAACGGGCTCCGTGAGCCGTGTATAGCTTTCTGAGCGCCGAGGGCCAAAGTTGACCTCTGCGGGATACTGTGTCCCGCCGGTGACCATCGCTAACTCCTCGACGGTCGGGAGGTTCCGTGGGGCTTCGGCGGTGTTCTGTGCCTCGACGTGGACGAGAACTAACCGATGACCTGACTCCGATGGGATAAGTTCGCCGTCGGGGGTCATCGCGTCGTTCGCCAGCTGCGCGTCGGTGGCGGTGATCGCGATCCCGTTCTCGGCCGTCACAGTCTCGCCGACAGATGGCGCAGAACCAGGTCCAGAAGCGGTCGCCTCGCCGGTCGGCGTCGTATCACTTCCTTCGCTGGAGGACCCGCCGCCGGTACAGCCGGCCGCGCCGATCAGGCCGACTGAGGAGAGAGCGAGAAAATTCCGTCTGTCGAACTGCATGACGCGAGCGTACGTCGCCCGGATGATAAGTTTCAGGGGACGAGAATCAGCAGCGAGAACGGGGTGAGGCAGGCTCTATTCAGTACAGGTGTCAGGGTGCGCCCCTGGGACGAGACATGGAACAGCGAGTCAGGAAGGGCCAGCAGAGTGCCGGAAATGCTCGCGTACGGCTGTTTCAGAATGTAGCAGTTTCACAGAATAGGGTTGGACAACCGGAACAACTGTCTGATCACAGACCGAGCCGGGCACGCATCTCATCGGTGGAACAAGTGTCGTCTTCGTCGATTTCGTCAAGATCGAGATCGTCAACGCGCTCGGCGAGCGTGTCGCCGTTCCCAAGAATGTACCTGGTCACTATTCGAGAACGATGCCGAGGCTGTCGGCGACTTCGTCGACGGTCAACAAATCGTTGTCATCGAGTTCGTCGAGGAGGCCGATGCGCTCCTCGATGACGGCCTTTTCGCCGGGGAGCATACGCCTGTAACCGTCCTACGGGCGGAAAAGTATTTGCGCGCCCCGTCCGAAATCGTGGGTGGCTGGGGCCAGGTCGGACCCCAATAAGGTTCGACGGAAGGATGGTCCTGAGTCATCGAGCATCCAGGGGTCAACGAATCCCGACCCCAACGCGCATTCCTGCAGAAGTCAGCCAGTGAGTGATAGCTACTCGTCGCGTAGGCTGTGGCTCATTCGTCGCCGTCTCGTTCGAGGGGGGCGAATTCCCCGCTCGCTTTGCGCTCCTCGATTTCTGCCTTCACCTCGTCGGATAGGTCTTCCCACGCCTCGTCGAAGATGAAGCGATCGTCGAGGGCGTCGGAGGTCTCGCCGGTCATCAGGACACGATCCAGCATCCAGAGGAGCTGCGCCGCAGGGTGGGCTTCGTTGAGCGCGAAGCGCCGTGCGTTCCCCACCTTGTCGACCTCGCGCATGATCCCGACCTCCAGGAGGTCATCCTCGTGGCGGGCGAAGGACGCCTTCGAGACACCGGCGATCTCGCAAAGACGGGAAATCTTGAGCGGGTCGTGATTGGCCTCGACCAGGGCGGCGATGATCCGGAATCGGGACTCGGGCGTCAGGAGTGCGGTGAGCGGGGTCTCGACGTCGTCGCTGGCATCGACAGTCCCGTCACTCGGGAGCAGCGTTCGCGCGCGTTTCTCTACCTCTTCGGGCGTCAGTGGTTCGGGAGTCTCGTCGTCTGTCATTCGTTTCTGGGATCATCGACGAGTTCGTACAAACCACTTTCGTGGACCTTCGCGACGTGCTCGCCCGCAACGAGCGTGTTGAGTCGGCTGTGGACGGTCTGTTTCGACAGTCCTGTCCAATCAATCAACGCCGCCGGTGTACACCTGCCCTCTGCGAGTTGATCGAGGATCGCCCGATCGCTGTCGTTCAACTCCTCTGGTTCCATTTCCGATATTGGTACTGTCGTCACAGTGCATAGTAGTAATCCACTACACTTAGTCCTAACCAATAGACTATACTAACAGTCAAGTTTATACCCACGTAGCCTCATAGTGCCGACTACGCAGGGAACGGCCTCGTAGAACGGCCGGGGTGCGGGAACACCCTCGACCTGCCACCTGAAAGATGGCAGAGAAAGATACGCCGCCGGGCGATAAAGAACCGGCGGACACGGCGAGCGAACAGAGTAGCGAGAACACCACTGCGACGATGACGACCCTCGGGACGGCGTCGGCGTGGACGCACCTCCACACTCCTGACGCCAGCTCCGAGACGGCGGTCTCCGTTTCTGGTGAGTGGCTTGAGAACGCTCCGGGGAACGTCGAGATCACGGCGCACGTCGACGACGCCGAGGTGACGATCTCGATGGACCCGGCGGACGCAAGGGAACTCGCCGCGAAACTGACCTCAGCAGCGAGTTACGCGGAGGGCGACCGATGAACGCCACGCAACGGCCGCACGGCCGCGAACACGCTCCCGCGGACCTACACGAACTCGCGGAGATCGAGCGCCTGCTCCGAAGCGACGGCCGCTGCGAGAACGTCCGAGTCGAGATCGGGGCGGACGGCGCCCGGATCTACTACGACACCAGCCGGCTGAACGAACACGCTCGCGGGAGTCTCACGGCCTCCGTGGCCGCCGAGGTCGTCCACAGCGAGGCTTGGGGGCTGGCGACGATTCATGACCCGTTCGAGTTGGACGACGGCGTCAACGTCGAATCGATGCTGACTGTCCTTCACGATCCACCGGAGGGCAGCCGATGACGAGCCGCCGGACCTTCCTCGGCGCCGCAGCGGCGCTGGCCGGACTCCCCGTCGACGGCCTCGACGAGGAGACCGAAGGCAACACAGAGGACGACAGCGCGCCCGGCCTCCCCGACCCCGACGACTTCCCCGACCCGGAGCGCGGCGAGACCGCGACGTACACCGACTACGGCTACGCGGACATGACGATGGAGGCCGACGCGGCCGAACTTCGCGCTACGTCGCTGCGGGAACCCGACGGCCGTGGCGGGGAGTACGTCAACGCCGGCATCGAGATCGAGATGCACGGCGTCCAGTTCGGGATCAGCATGGACGTCGACGAAGCGCGTGCGTTCGCGAAGGAGCTGCTGGCGATCACCGAGAAAGCCGAGAGTGACGACCCGGAGGCGGAGTGATGTCCGGCCGGAACAGAGCTCAACTGGTGCAACAGGACGCACGCCGTGAGCGGATCGTCCGACTGCTCGGAGAGGCGGACGACGAGCTCTCACCCCGGGATATCGCGTCGACTCTCAGTGTCCCTCGGCGGACGATCTACACCGACCTTCGGGCGCTCGTCGAGGAGGAGAGGATCGAGGAGACGCGCGGTGTCGCGCAGCACCGACGGTACGACGTCGTCGACGACACGGAGGGCAGTGCGTGATGGCGACGGCACAGTCCGCGTCCATCGTCGACCGACTCCAGGAGGCCGACGGCAGCGCCTTCGGACTCGGAACCAGCGAGGTGGCGCTTCCGAGTGATCTCCCCGATCCGAACCCGCTCGTGCGCGACATCTTCACTGAGCACGACGGCGCCGAGGCACTGGAGTTCTTCCTCGACGAGGAGATCGTCTATCTCCTGCCGTGGGCGGCCCGCCATGGTGGCATCGCCGGCTACAGGCAGTCGCTGGACACCTTCCACGTCCGCCCCGTGGAGTTCACGCCCGACGAGGCGCGCGGGCTCTTGGAGGCACACAGCGCCCGCTCGGTGGCGCTCGCGAACACGCCGGCGTGGCTCCTCGACGACCGCGGCGTCGACGACGTTCGCGTCACCTGGCACGCCCGAGTCCGATGGGGCGAGCGCGTCGAACCGTCGGCCGATCCCGGGCCATCGATCCGCGACGCCTTCGAGGCCGGGGTGAGCGTCGGCATGAGTCGCGGGCGCGGCCGGTACTACCCGCCTGCGGACGTCATCATTCCGTACGTGCTGTCACACGGGACGCCGGTCGTGACGACAGTCTTCGAGCCCAACGACATCGAGGACTTCGGCGCCGATCACCTCGTCGAGTGTCCGCACTGCACGGAACTGTATCACCCCGGAGACCATTCCGACTGCTCGGCCCGCGTCTGCCCGTGGTGTCACGAGACGCTCAGCTGAACGAGCGTTGGTGACCCCCCGGGGGATAACCTCGTCTTGTCTTGTACTACGCGTGCGCGAAATTGGCCCTCAGTTCGCCAAGAGAGTCGGTGCCGTGGTGGTTCGGGCGTCGACACCCCAGGGGTTGCGTCGGCGAAATCGGTGAGCAAATCGGCCGGTTTCTCACCCCAACCTGAGACAGGGTCACCCGCCCGAATGGACAACGGACGACCCGCGGCTGAGAGGGTGGCCCCCTCCCTCATCCCACCCAGGGGGTATTTCCATATCAGTATCAGATAACGCGCGCGGGAGTGATCTCAGATTTCCGAGTGGTTCGGCGTGATCGGCGCGTGCCGGTGACGGCGAGGTGCGGAGTAGTGGTGTGGGGGGCGGGGGGCAAATGCACGGGGTGTGTCTGGTTCCTAGTCCTGAATGCGCGCGCGGGAAGCGTTTCAGATTTCAGAGAGCTTCGAGGTGAATAGAGGGTTGGCCCCGATCCCGACCCCTCGCCTCCCATTCTATCACATCGCTGATTCGTGACGATGTGAACTCTCGTCAAGGCCGACACCAGGCTATCGAGTGGGTGGGGGGTGAGGGGACCCCCTCCGGGTCGCTTCGTAATGCGCGCGTGTGTACCGGTCGAGAGATTTTCGGTGAGTCGCCGCCGCGACGATCTTCGCAAGAATGATCGATGGTGGCCGCTCCGTTCAGTATTCCGCGTGAAAGACCGACTCGTCGAGGCCATCCATTCGCGAACGTCTCGGGTGAACGTACACATTCAGGAGGGTGCAACCGCAGATGCACGCGCCGCATAATGCGCTCGCACGCACCACGGGGGTACTCGCGTCTAGTCCAGATACGTGCGCGTGCGTAAAGTCGGCCGAGATCGCCTCGACAGGTCGGGGCAGGGCATCTCGATGCACCCACCCCCTGGCATATTCTCTCTGAAAATTGAACAATCTAAACGACGGCCGAGAGAGGCGGGCTATCGGAACGAGCCACCACCCCCACCGGCCGACACGTCGGGGAGTAGGCCAGCTTCCCGAAGGCCGGCCACGGTGATCACGAGGAGGACGGCGATCACAGCCGGGTACATCGCCGCGCCGAGAGTCGGAAGCCACGACGGGGGTGAGAAGACACCTACAGTAGCGGGCGCGACCGTGTGCGCAAACCATACGACGAAGAGCACCCAGAACGCGAGTGCCGACGCTCCACGGACGGCGATCCAGCGGAGTCCACGCGTCGACGAAGTCTCAGCCTCGAGCTGCTCCTGGCGCGCGATGCGGACGGCCAGGTCAGCAGCCTCCCGCTCGGAGAGGCCGGTGTGGGCGCGGAACTCCGCGAACTCTGCGTAGGCGTCATCCGAGACGGGGAGATCGTTGTCCGACATTATGCTTCAGCCGCATTCTCGGAGGGTACATCCTCCGCCGTGACACTATGGAACAGTCGGAAGATTGTGTAAATACTGTACCCCAGCACGCCAAAGAAGAGAAGTCCGAGAACAGCTCTGACAGAGGAGGGAAAATTGACGTAGTAATTGGCTATCGAAAGTGCAACGATAGATAACAAACCGACCAAGGACACAGCAAGCCGTTTCACATGAGGAATCCACTCGTTGCGGACTGCGTGGATTTCTTCATGAACAGCATGCCGGACAACGTCCTCAGAGTCGTCATCACTGCTGTTCTGTTCATTTTCCTCCGACAAGGCCTTCGCTACGTTTTCTTCTAACCGCTCTAATTGCTCGTGGGTCCGATTAAGATTTTCAGTGACTGAACTGAGGTCTTTTCGAAGATCGACCAACGATTCCTGAACCTCGTTCCCCTGCATCTCCGCCGGCGGCCCACCATCGGCTACACCGTCCGAAGGTGCATCCTCTCTACGGTCAGAATCACGAAGGCTCACGCCTTCGTCCAATCGTTTGAATACCTTTGCAGCCTCCGGGTCAAGGTTCTCGATGACGTTGGCCGCAACTCTCTCGGCGATATCTGAACTCAGGTCTTCCTGATCGTGTTGCCTGCGTGCAGCAGTCTCGGCGGGGGAGACCAGTGTCTCGTCAGAGGGCCAGTAGACATCAGTTCCACCAACCTTCGCGGTCTGTACGTCACCCCGCTCGATGAGTTCCTCCAATCGCTCTTTGATAACCGGGCGGGAGGCGCCGTGCAGCTCCGCGACCTCGCCCGTCGTCGCGACCGGGTGTTCGGCCTGATCTCGATCACGTAGAGCGCGAAGGACACTCTGGGGCGTGTGACGGCGTGGTGCACCGGGATTTCCCATGAGAGCAATTGTTTTCGCCGGGCGTAAATAATTATCGCTAAAGAGAACTTTGGGAGCGATTGCTGATTGGTAGTATCTCGTGAGAGAAAATACTATGTGGGTGGCGTAGTAATCACACTCTCAAGGACATCGAGCCGGCTACCGCTCTAGGGCGTGACGGCAACCGGCACTGACCGTACCTCCGGCTGGAGGTACGTTGGAACGAACCCCGACCGGGACGTGACCCCGGCCGAGGCATCTTGTCAGGGTGAATCGGCTGGGGGTGCTGTCCGGGCCGGAGAGAGTTACTGGTCGGGACACCAGGAGGGTGTCCGTGTCAGGGCGTATGCGCCCCGGCATCATAGTTTTTTGGTGTCGCGCTTCTGGCCGGCTTTCCTCGAAATCGTCCCGTACGGACGCGAATGAACGAAAATAGCGATCAGATTCACGACGAAACTGGAAGTGCAGAACTGACCGACGCCCCCTCAGAAAGCCATCACGGCGGCGGCTGTGGATGGCGAGAAATCTACGGGGCCAATCACGTCGCCATCCCTGCCGGGGTTGCAGAGACCGACACGGTGGGGGTTCAGGAGGCGCAGAACCCGATGGCGGCACGCACGCTGAACGCCCCGCTCCCGGATGGTGGCCGCTACCTTCTTCCGAACTCGGGGGCGCACGTTCGCGATCGGGACACCGACGACGAGCACGACACGCTGATCGTCGTTGCCGTCCACGCAGAGACAGCGGCCGAGGACTACGAGATCGACGAACTCGATGGAGCGACCGTCGCGGACGTGAACGGTGACTACGACCCAGGGGCGCCCGTCGTCGAGGCCGTCTACGTCGACGAAGCCGAGGAACAACTCGACGGGTGGAGGAGCGTCGAAGACCTTCGCGACGCGGTGAGCTTCGGCACGATCACCGCCTACTCCTTCCCGGTCTCGCGGCTCACGAGAGATCACAGGGGCGCGAAAACCGAGACGGGCGCGCGTTCGTCTCAGGGGGAGGGCCAACCCGGACGTGATGGCGCTTCAGGGAGGGTCGATGGATGAACGCGACCGAAACCACTCCCGAGCCCGTCGAGGTTGTCCGAGAGGCAGCAGGGCGGGATGACCCCGATCTTCATCCCTTCGAGAAGGAAACCACATTCCGGTTCTCGAGTCCCGACGAACGCGTCGAGTTCTACACGACCGAGGCGAGCCTGATCCGCCGACTCGTCGCACACCCCGAAAGCGAGATCGAGTCGGTCACCGTCCGAGAGGGCGACCTTCGGCCGACGCGCGATCTCGATGAAGTCGCCGAGGACGACCACGTCGTCGGTCTACGCGGGAGCCTGCCCATCGGCGTGTTGCTGATCAAGCACGCCCCCCGCGAATCGGCCGGGCACGCCAACGTGGTGACCCCCCAGGTGTTCACGGAGGACGACGAATGAGCCGCGCGACTTTCGGCGGGGACATCCCCGAACGCGCGGGCGGCGGACCAACGCCTGACGGCGGGAAGACCGCGCGTGACGACCTGCCAGTCGGGACGGTCGTCCTCGACCGGGAGGATGACGATCCGAACCGCGCCGCTGTCGTGAACCGGCCGCCTGTCACGGCCGACGAGTGGACCGCGTACGTCGACGAGACGGGCGAGGAGGTCACTGTGGCCGACGACAACCCGTCCTACGACGGCACGGAGGAGATCGTCGTCGTCGCGTTCCTCGACGACCTCGACCCCGTGCGCCCGGAGTGGGAGGGCGAGACCCCGCTCACGCTCACGGATCTACACGAGGACGGCGCGAGCACGTACGCGTTCCCGCCTGCTCGCTTGGAGCCCATCGGCGTGATCGATCCGGCAGCCCGCAGGGATCACGAACCTGACGAGACAGAGGCCGAGGAGTCCGAGCAGTCGCTTCCCGACGACATGGAAGCGCTGGGGGAGCGCCTCGAGGGCGGGGCCACTGTCGAGGCGGAGTTCCCGGATGGAACGCCGACCCTTCGCGTCGAGAAACTCGGGTCTACGTACCGTATCACGCCCGACGCGACGGTCGAGGGCGATGGTCCGCACGATGATCGGCTGGCCGAGGTCGCCACGGAGTACCTCGGAACAGGAGAGCCGTGACGCTCGCGACGAACACCCCGTTTTTTAACCGAGTCGTGGGTATGGATGGACAGCAAGCTAGGCGAAACAACACGCCTGAGAAACCGCGCCGACCGCACGGGACGCGGCGCACCACCACAACGTCCCGAGCGGTTCTCTCCGTAGGCGCGTTTTCTCGGCCCGGAGGCAAAAATCTACCTTTCCGATCAGCGGTGGGTATGCGCGCCGGGCTGACGTCGCTGACGTCGGGCGGTCGACGACACAACTGATGATGACCACCAACAGCGACGACGCCACAATCGGCGGACAGAGCGGTGAAGCTGAGCAGAGGAGCGACGAACACGGACTCTCGGAGCGCGATCAGCGCGTGATCCGGGAACTCGTCCACGAGGCGCGACAGCGGGAGACGAACGTGTCGGCCATCGCGATCGCCGGACGCGCGGCGCCGTGGGTCGAGGCCGACTCTCCCGACCCCGTCGTCGAGTTCATCGCAAGCCTCGGACAACCGACGCGTCGCGAAGAGCGCGAACCAGAGAGTGCGGGTGAAAGCCCGGACCTGGAGGCCTTCGCATGACCGGCGACACGTCCACCGATCCGGGCGACAATCCGGCCGGGATCGGCGCGAGTGTCTGGCGACGCCTCCTCGACGAGATCGAGGCCGAGGCCCCGCCGCCCCTGGAGGTCGCCGAGCGGCTCGCGGACGCCCGCAGCCTCTCAGTCGCAGACGCACAAGCTGCCGTCTACGATGCCGTCGACGCCGGCGTTCTCGTCGATGAAGGCGATGGCTTCGGCGCTATTCGGATGAAAGAGGCCGAGGAAGCCGATTCCGACGACGAAACCCCCACCCCTGACGATCCAGAACCGGGCGTTCAGGATGGAGAAAACGGCAGTAGCGAGGGTATCACCACCAGAGACGGCGAGTTTGGTTCGTGGACGGAAGCTGACTTTACCGACCTCGAACCCGAGACGTGGGCGCCGGCACTCCTCGACGTCGACGCCTGGATGCTCCGGAAGGAGGGGAAGGCGCCATGGGCACCGTGGGTCGATCCCGACGCTCCGGTCGAGTGCCAGAAGGGACACCCCGACCGTGACGACGAGCCCGAGACCAGCGCCGAGTGCGGCCACTCCGCCCGGTTCAAGTGGGGGAGCGAGGGGAGCGGCGAGTACGTCCATGCTGACTCTGGGACGGCACTCGATTGGCGCGAGAAGCACCCTCAAGCATCGAGTGACCTGGTGTTCATCCAGCAGGAGGCCGACCCCTTCGCGTTCGTCGACGGCGACGACGTGCGCGATCCCGAAACGGGCGAAGTCCATCCCGAGTTCCTCCGCATCCTCGACGCCCTCGGCGTCTCCTACGCCGACGTGTCTACGTCCGGGTCTGGCGTTCACGTCATGTACCGCGCCGAGCTCCCCGAAGGGCTTCGCGAGTCCCGATTCACTGTCGACGACGAGGCGTTCGGTGCGAACGACGAGGGCGACCTCCCGACTGTAGAGATCTACGACGGCAAGCACGTCTGCGTCGCGACGGGCGACCACGTCGCTGGCACCGGGCTCCAGGTTCGCGAGTGGGATGATGACGGCCTGGAGTCGATCCTCGACGAGTACGAGGAACTCCCCGAAGAGAACCCGAGCGACGCGTTCGACGACTTCGATGCGGACGACTACGAGCCGCAAGCGACCGACTCCACCGAAACGACGGACGACATCCGCGACGTGTTCGCGGCCATCGACCGCCTCGACGCGCGCCGGGTTGCTGATCGAACCATCGTCTCTGAGTGGGTCGATCCGCCGAACGTCGAGAATCGCGCGTTCATCCCGACGTGGGCGCCGGCGGGCTACGAAGGAACGGCGAACTTCGCGAACCAGCAGATCTGGAAAGACAGCGGCGACCGCGGTGGGTACGGCGGACCTGTCGTCATGGCCGCCATCGACGCCCGTCTCGTCAAGGACAAGGACTGCCCCCGTGCCGTCAAGGGCGAGACGTGGTTCGAGGCGCTCGATCACCTCCGCGACCGCGGATTTTCGATTCCTGTCCTCGAAAGAGGTGGTAGCTCCGAGGACTACGACGACGACCCGCGCACCGTCGAGGCAACAGTCGATCCTCGACGTGCTTGGGATGCAGCTGGCCGAGTCACACCCGACGACCTGAACGACACCGCCGGCTTGGTGACCCAAGGGAGCGACTCGTTCGCCTGCCCGTGCTGTGGCGAGGCTGTCG
>JGI12447J12854_1000077_pt1 | contig 33855 bp, 36 predicted proteins | sample A23P2SouthBayCA_2_FD_12854 | JGI IMG/M metagenome (IMG submission 12854)
GGCGAGCCACGCCACGACGCCGAGTACACCGAGGATGACGAACATGGTGCGGGCGGCGAAGTTCGCGGCGGCTTCTGCGCGATCCGGTTTGTCCGCCCCGACGTTCTGACCGGTCATCGTCTCGACGCCACGAGCGACCGCGATCGCTGGCAGAAAGATGACCGAGAACACGCGCGTTCCGATCCCGTAGGCTGCGACGACGTAGGTGGGGAACAGCCCAACGATCACCAGCAGGAGGTTGATCGAGAGTGCACGGCCCATCCCCTCGATCGACGCCGGGAAGCCGATACTGACGAGTTGCTTCGTGAAGGAGAGATCCGGCCGCATCTGTCCGAGCCGGATCCGAACACCTCTCGAACCCTGAAACATGATCGCGAGTCCAACGACGAGCGCGAGGGAACGGGAGAAGACCGTCGCGATCGCTGCCCCCTCGATTCCGAGTCTGGGGAACGGCCCCCAGCCGAAGATCAGGAAGGGGTCGAGGATGACGTTGAGCAGCACCGAGCCGAACATGACCAGCATCGGCGTGATCGTGTCCCCGTAGCCCCGCATCAGTGCAATGAAGACGAAGAAACCGAACATAAACGGCAGCCCGAGCGAGATGACCTGCATGTAGTCGGTCGCAAGCCGCAATACGTCGTCCGATGCGCCCAGCAGACCGAGCAGTTCACCGACGAAGCCGTAGCCGACGAGCCCCAGAATCATCGCACCGAGCAGTGACACCGCCACCGTCTGGGAGGCGGCGTACTCCGCTTTCGACTCCTCATCCGCACCGGTATACTGTGCGACGAGGACGCTCCCGGCGACCGACAGTCCCATGCCAACCGAGATCAGCAGAAAGACCATCGGAAACGCGAAGCTAATCGCTGCGAGCGCCTCGGTGCTGTACTGGCCCAGCCAGAACGTGTCGATGAGGTTGTAGGCGGTCTGCAGCAGGTTCGTCACGATGATCGGCAGCGACAGGTAGAACAGCGGCCCCGCGATGTCGCCGGAAGTCAGATCGAACTCGTCGCGGCCCTTGAACAGCCCCGAGAGACGATCCAGGAGGCTCATCTGTTTGCCTCCCCGTCTCCGGTCCCGTCGGTCGGTGGTGAAGCGTCACCCCCACTCGCTGCCGCCGGCCGCAGGGTTTCGTCGATATACTCGTGGACGTACTGACGCGTTCGTTCGGGCGGCCGGTCGACCGCAGTCGCACGCGTCTGTGCACCGTGAAACAGCGTGACGAGGAAGTCAGCCGTCGCCTCCGGCTCGACGTCATCATGGAACTCACCCGCCTCGAGCCCGTCGGCGACGAGCGTCGCGATGCGCTCTCGGAGCGCGCGGTCGAACTCGCGCAATCGCTCTCGGTAGGCCTCGTTGTACGGCGACTGCGCCTTGATCTCGAGGATCGCCGTCCGGAACTCCTCGGCGGAGTCGTCCGACGGCGTCAGCAGTTCGTCGGTAAACTCGTGGAGCCGTTCGGCCGGTGTCTCGCCGGGCACGGTCTCGGTTCGCTCCTCGAATCGGTCTAGTAGAAACTCGAGAAACGACTCGAGGAGGTCCTGTTTGCTGTCGAAGTGGTAGTGGAGGGTTCCTTTGCTCTTTGTCGATTCGGCGGCGATGTCTTGCATCGTCACCTCCGCGTACCCGTGTTTACAGAGGGCACAATACGTCGCCTCCATGAGGTCGTCGATGGTTTCGTCGGACATTCAGAACGGATCTATCCAAACTTACTGACTGGCCAGTCAAAAGGACTTCGTCCATCGCCAGCGGTGGCTGAGAGGCACACGCAACCGGTCTGTGTGCCATTACCAGTACCGAACGGCGAGCCGTCCCGACGAACGAATATCGGCCGCTATCGACGTGACTTGTCAGTCAGTCCCGGCCGGCCGCGACTGTCCCGCGGTCCCACCGGTCACTCGGGACAGCAGCCCGTCTCAGAAGCAGTTGCTATCGGCAACCAGTAGCGAACCGATCAGTGCTCGTCGCGCAATCGCTCGAGGACTTCTTCGGCGTTTTCGACCGCCTTTGCTTTCTTGGCGGGATAGGCCTCGACTTTCCCGCGGAAGGTGATGCCGTCGCCCAGCCGGACATCTCCCTCGAAGGCGGCCTGTTTGTCGAGTCGAAGGAACAGTTCGGTGTTCTCGGTGACCCGCTCGTCGAGTTCGTCGATCAGGTCGTCGAACGACTCGAGGTCGGCCAGCCGCGAGAGGACGTGCCGGACGTCGTCGGCGTTTTCGACGCGGGCCGAAAGGACGAGGATGCGGTCGCCGTAGTGGCCCTCGCTTTCGACGCGCTCGATCTCGAACGGTTCGTCGTCGCGGTCGGGGAGGAAGGTTCGCAGGGCTTCCTCGACGCGTTTTTCGTCCTCGGTGGCGTAGCAGAACGTCCGTAAATCGACGTAGTGAAGCGGGATCTGTGGCATCTGCAGGTCGAATTCCGATGTGGTCAGGGAACGGGGCTCGAGCGAGCGGGAGTCGCGGTCGGTCTTAGTCGTCGTCTTCGTCGGCGTCAGCGTCGGCTGCCTCGAGATCGTCTTCGGGGACGCCGGTTTCCTGCCCGTCCTCGAAGCTGACGGTGTAGGTGACGTCGCCGAACATCGACTCCATCGTCTGGGTCACGGTACCGGTCTCGCCGTCGAACTCGCTGTGCTCGTCGTTGAGAACTACCTGGTCGTCTTTCTCGAAGCTCATAGCCGATTCTTCCCCGCCGGCGTGTAAAAAGGGACTGATTCGTTGCAACGGTCTCCCGTGGGACGCTACACGCGATCGGTGTGTCAGACGGTCTGCTGTCACGCTGTCCCGGTGGGACCGCAGGACGGTCGCGGCCGGCCGGCACTGACTGACAGGAGACCGTCTCACTCCGGTTCTGGTGTTACCGTCCCGTGCTGGTACAGCCGCTCGCGCGAGTTACCGTGCGCGGGTACGCCGGACAACAGTGATCGCAGCCCGTCTCAGTGGCCAGTCCAGCGCTGACCACGTACAGCGAATACCGCGGAAAACGGGTGTCGGGTGCGATCCGATCCGATCAGGCCTCGAGTTCGACGCCCAGTTCCTCGAGCAAAGTTTTGGCGGCCGCATGCGAGGAGCCGGGGCCGCGGCCGGTGATGAGATCGCCGTCGACGGTGACGCTGGTGTCGGAATCGAGCTCAGCGTCCCAGTTGCCGCCGGCGGTTTTGACCTCGTCTTCGACCCAGTAGGGCAGTTTGCGGCCGTCGGGCATCCGATCGCCTTCGTCGACGATTCCCTCCTCCCACTCGTTGGGGAAGCCGGTCACGTCGCGGCCGTTGACAATGAACGCGCCGTGGCTGTCGCGGGTGAACGCGAAGATACCGACGGCGTGGCAGACGACCAGCGCCTTGCCGTCGCCCTCGATGATATCCCGGAGGAGTTTCCGGGCGTGCGTGTCCTGATTGATATCCCACTCGGTGCCGTGGCCGCCGGGGAAGACAACGGCGTCGTACCCCTCCGCGTTGGCCTGCGTGACCGAGATTGGATCGTTCAGTCGCTCGTCGGTCTCGTGGACCTCTCGGACGTGCTCGGCGGTCTCTGCGCCGACCTGCTCGGGGTCGATCGAGCGCTCGTCGATCACCGGTGGGTTGCCCGAGGGCGTCGCGACCGTGATCTCGACGCCCGCCTCCGAGAGCGTCTCGAGTGGCTCGGCGCATTCTTCGCCCCAGTAGCCTTCCTCGCTGACAACGAACAGTGCATCCGTCATAGGCACTGTTACACCGGGCAGCCTGAAAACGACCAGCCCACCCGTCGGTTCTGCCGCAAGTCGGTGGGATAACATATCGAAACGGACGATCATCTTCGCTGGTGAGGGTGGCTTTTTTCGCTCTTGGACCCCTATCTATGGCAGGTGAGACCATGGCAGATCGACCCCGGCCGTTCGACGGCATCGAAGAACTGCTCGACCGACTGAATCGCCAACTCGAGACCGCTGCCCAGTCGTGGGAGAGCCAACTGGACAACCGAAGCCGCCTCGACCTTTCGCCGACCGGGTCGGAGATGCGACTTGACCTCGCGGACGAAGGCGACGAGTTCGTCGTTACCGTCGACGTCCCCGGCTACGAGAGCGACGACCTCGAGTTACGGCTCTCCGGGGAGACGCTGGCGATCTCGGGCACTCGAGAGCGAACCGAAGAAGTCGGCGGTGAAGACGAGACCTATCTCAGACGCGAGCGGGAGACGCAATCGTTCAGCCGGCAGGTTCGGTTGCCCGAACCGGTCGACGAGGACGCGGTGCAGGCCAGCGTCAACAACGGTATTCTGACGGTCAGACTCCCCAAGCGCGAGCCGAGCGAGGAGGCACACTCGATCGATATCGAATAGCGGTTCAGCTATCACTCGTCGAGATGTAACGCATCGAAAAATCGGCGGGTGAGTCGGTCATCGATGAGCGCGAGAAGGTCACCGATGTCGTCACCCGTATCGGCGAACAGTCCGAGTTCGATCCGGCCGCCGGCCATGTCGTGATGGCCGCCGACCGATCCCAGTTTGCCGAAGCCGTCTTGGAGCGTCTTCCCCAGGTTGACGCGTGGATCGATCGAGCGCCCGCTCAGGCGGATCGCATCGTCGATGATGCCGTAGACGAGCACCGTGTCCACACCCTCGAGATTGAGCAGGTAATCGGCCGCTTGCGGCAGTGCGTCGGTTTCGCCGGTCGTCCCAACGCTCGCGACGAGCGCAGAGCCCCGTCGTTCGCGGCTGGTGATGGCGCGTCCAATCGCGTCGAGCGTTCCCGGCGAGAAGGTGCTGCCGTACAGTTGTTCGAGGATCTCGAGATCCGCATCCGGGTAGACTGCCAGTGCGGCTTCGTACTCGCGTCGCGTCGGGTCCCGGACGAAGTCGAGCCGCTCGCGGTGGATCGCAAAGAGTAGCGCCGAGGCGAGACGCTCGGTGAACTCGACCTCGAGCTCACAGAGATACTCGACGAAGATCGTCGCAGTCGCGCCGAACTCGGTTCGAACGTCGACGAACGTTGCCGCAGCCGGCTCACCGGGATGATGATCGACGACGATGTCCGGGATGACGCTCGTCGGGACCTCGGTGTTCGATCCCGGCGTGCTGTGATCGACGAAGCTCAGACAGTCGTACTCCTCGAGAGCTGTCTTCGCGAGCGTCTGGAGGCTGATATCGAGGAGGTTGACGAACGCACGGTTTTGCTGGTGAGAGATCTCCCCACCGTAGGCGATCATCACGTCTGCGACGTCGTGGTCGTCGGCGATCGCCTCGAGTGCGAGCGCGCTGGCGAGGCAGTCGGGATCCGGGTTGTCGTGACAGACGATCGCCAGCGAATCGGTCGCCTCGAGTACGGACACGAGTTCGGCCGCACGAGACATACCCGCTCTACGTAGACGAGACGCTTGAAACCCGCGTCGGTTTCGGTACTGCAACCACGGTAGTCGTCTTCGGACGTGTACGGCGGACTCAGACGGGCTGCTGTGGCGATGTCTCGGGGCAACCGCAGGGCGGTCGCGGCCGGCTGGCACTGACTGACAGGTGTCCGTCTCACACGTCCAGAAAAACGGGCCCAGAGAGCGCTTACGGTACTGACAAGAATCCGTACCAACGGATTGCAGTCCTGTCAGTGGCTACTATCGGCTTCGACGAGTCGAACGTTGTCGAAGAACCGGCGAATGCCAGTCTCCCAGACGACGTTCATGCCGACGGCGAGCGTGACGGAGCCGGTGAGATCGCCCACCGGATACGAGTAGGTTTTCCAGCCGGCGTGATCTTCGATGTCGTTCTCGCGGTTGAAATCGCTCTCCGAGAGTCCGTCCTGTGGTTTCTTTCCGGCGAAGAAGGCGACCTCTGACAGCCGGTTGAACGACTGCTGTTCGCTGTAGACGTCGATGGTTACTGTGCTCGCTCGAGTGATGTTTACCGGTTGTTCGACCCAGATCGTCCCATCATCGGCGGAGCCCTCGATATACAGCGCCATCGAGTGCGTGCCATCCGATGCTCGTTCGGTGGTGATCGAGACGGAATGCGCGACTGGGTCGGTCGAGTCTCCGGGCTTTGTGGGGAGATCGGTTCCGACGGACCACCCGGTACGGGACTCCTCGAACGAGGGATCCTGAAGGGCCTGGGGGGACGGGTTCGCCGGCTGGTCCGACTCTGCTGACTCGGGAGGCATATTCGAGTCGTGCTGTGACTCCGTCTCGCAGGACGAATTACTACTACGCGCAACCCCTGGAACAAGTCCAGCGGTGAGGTTACCGCCGAGACCGGTTACACCGGCGATGTATGATCGTCGTCGCATCGAGTAGCCCTAACTTGGAAGGGCGCAATAAACGTCACTCAAGCTAAAATACTCTTTTGACATATCCCCGGTCTGCTGGTGACGTTTCCCGTTGGTGAACTCACGAACTGTCCGACAGCTTGTACTCGCAGGGGCAGAGAACCAGTCGACGGAGCACCCGTAGCGGTGTCGAACACGCCCTCGAAACCCTAGTTCCCCGTCAACGCCTCGCTTGCCGGCGCAAACTCGAGTTCGGTCCCACGACCAGCCTCGAGTGCGCGGTTGTAGAGCAACGACGCCGCGGCGACCGTCTCGATGCCGGTGCCACCGCTGTCGAAGACCGTAATCTCGTCGTCGCTCGTCCGTCCGGGTGCGTTCCCGGTGACGATTTCTCCCAGTTCCGCATGGACGTGGTCCTCCGTGATCGCACCCACCTCGAGCGCGTGGATGAACGAGCCGGCATCAAGGGTCGCGCGCTCGCGGAGGTCGGGGACGTACGTCGCCCGCTCGATGGTCGTCGTATCCAGTTCGCGCTTGGCCGGCGAGTACTGGCCCATCGCGGTGACGTGTGTGCCCGGTTCCAGATCGTCGCCGTCGAATACGGGCTCGCTGGCCGTCGTCGCCGTGATCACCACATCCGCGCCGGCCACGGCGGCCGCGCTCGAGCCGACCGCCCGGACCGAGGCACTGAGTTCGTCGTCGAAGTCGTCCGCGAACGCTGTTCGGTTCTCGAGCGTCGGCGAGTAGACGCGGACCTCGTCGAACGCCCGGACTGTCGTGGTCGCACGAAGTTGGCCACGGGCTTGCGCGCCGGTGCCGATGACGGCAAGGATGTCGGCGTCCGTCCGCGCGAGTTCATCCACCGCGACGGCACCGGCCGCGCCGGTTTTGAACGGGTTCATGCTCGCACCGTCGAGCAGGGCAAGCGGCGCGCCGCTGTCGGCGTCGAACAGCGGCGTCATAAACCAGGCATCGCCGGCACCGAATCCCGCGGTGTACATATAGCCGCCCATTACACCCGTCTCGGGGAGGACGGCGGCATAGCTGGTGAGCATGCCATCGGGATCGCGTCGGTGGAGTTTCGACCGTGGCTGTGCCGGTGCGCCTGCACCGCGCTGGCGGTATCCCTCGCGAACGGCGTCGACGTACTCGGCTGGCGTCACGAGGTCGGCAACGTCGGCGCTGGTCAGAAATAAAGCGTCTGTCATACGCAATCAGAGGAGCCGAATCGAGGAAAAACAACCGGCCGTAAAGAGGAGAGCGAAACCGTGACTGGAGTTAGTCCGCGTTAAGCGGCGGACGCGCGGAGTTGGCCTCGTCGGAAACGTCTGCTGGCGTGTTGATGAACATCGCGTGTCCGATGATCGACATTGCGACGAGTGCGCCGATCGGAACCGCCGCCGTCAGCGAGACGCCGACGACGGTTAGAGCTGCGGTGATTCCGAGCAGTGCGACTGGGATGAGGCCAAGAACGATGTCGTAGTATCCAGTCATAATCTACTCTATAATACGCGGAATAGCCATATAAGTGCTTCCCATAATCGGCTCATAGCGGATTTGATTGTGACAGAGATGTTTTAGTAATTATCTCCATAACTTATGAAGTGGTTTTATATGATTGTTCCACTGTCATGTCGTCGAGTGTCGAATTTTCATAAGATAGCAAAAACACCGCTAATGGCTATATTCGGCGGTTAAACCCGAAAAAATACGCTATCTAATTATCAATGTCGGATAGTAGAGAGTTCGATGAGCGACCGTGAAATGGCGGTTGCTCGAGGCCTGTACGACTTACCGCGTTCGTGATATGAACATGGCGTAGCCGAGCCGCCAGCCGAGCAAGGCGACGAGAACGGTACCCGTGATGACGATCGGGAACGGCCAGGTCGTCCCGCCTTCGAACAGCGGCGACCCACGGATCATGAGCCCGACGTTCGCTGCCGCGATCCATGCGACGGCCGTCAGCCGGGTGTCGTCGATCCCGCCGGGACGCGTGTAAACGCCTGCAAGGGCTGCAACAGCGAGCCACCCGATCACGAACGGGACGGCCGTCGTGAGCGATGCAAGCGGTTCGGCGATCGGGTTCCCTCCATGTTCGACGTTTCCGAGGAGGACTAGCCCGGTGATGATAACGAGATCGCCAACGCCAGCGATGACCCGTTTCCGGTCGAGCGTGTTCTCTCGAGACCCGGTCTGAACTGCCGTATCCATACGAAAGCGTCCGCACTGTGGCCCTATTGGTGTCCCGGTTCGGAGCGACGAAAAACGACCTGACAGGAGTGGTGGGCCTCGGCGAACACCGGTCGCCGAGTGCCGTCCACCGGACAGCGCGTCTTCGTGCGAGGGAACCCTCGCACGGTCAGGTAGTCGACAGGGGACTACTTTGTTAGCAACGCCGTTCAGGTGTGGCTGTCGCGCTGTCCAACGCGGCCACGCAGTAATAACGTATTACGAGAGCCGAGACCGCGGCCGAATCACGAACCGACTGCCGTCACGACGTGACCAGTTTCGAGACTCTCTGCAGAAGAACTAATATCGATCGTCGCCGAATCGCCGTCGTGATGGCTGTGGTCGGCGATGAACGAGTCGACTGTGACGGCTGTGGCCGAACAGTTTCGCTCGAGGAACTGACGACAGTGACGATGCCGGACGACCAACAGGTCGTCTGCTGTCCTGACTGTACGCCTCACGCCAGAGCAGCCGCACGGAAGGGCCGCTCGCTCTCTCAGCGTCGAGACGCGTGCGACGGCTGTACCGGGACCTTCCTCGTGGCCAAACTCGAGGACGTGAGACTCGACGATGGAACCGTCCTGACCTGTTGTCCGTCATGTGCGGCCGAAGCACCGACGACACCCGATGACGACACGGCATCCCCCGACGCTGACGGTCTAGCCGATGCCGAGACGGTGACCGATTCGAAGCCAGCCGACGAACCCCAGTACCGCTGTACGCAGTGTCACGAACAGGTCTCCGAGGAGCCGTTTTGCGTGACGACGATCGACGATCGCACCGAGCGACTGTGTCCCGACTGCAAGGCCAACGCCGAAGATCGGGGTATCGTCGCGGCCGTCGAGATGCGAAAGACCAGAGCACGCGAGATACTCGGGGTGGAGCCTGACGTGACCGACGACGAACTCCGGGACGTGTATCACGAACAGGTCAAACGCGCCCATCCCGATCGCAAAAGCGGTAGTAAATCGGCATTTCAGCTCGTTACGGAAGCCTACGAGCGGCTCTGTGACGACGAGTGACTATTCTTTACGCCCTCTGAAACCGATCGTCGCTGGATCGAAGCAGTACGTCGAACCGCAGGCTTCACACGACGCTGTCAGATGCTTGCCGTGTGTGTGGCGTTGCCAGAGTTTGGCCTGTCTCTCCTTGAGTGCGAGTGTGACTGGATGGCCACAGTCCGGGACCGTACATGGGAACCGAATGTACCAGTTCGGAACCGACAGCGCACCAAGCGGTGCGAGTTCGCTTCGCAGCCGGGAGAGCAACTTAAAGATCGTCACCGTGAGGTCCGACCGATCGATCGTCACGCCCTCGACGTCACTGACGTAGCCACGATGGCTTACTCCCTCCTCACACAGCGGGACCACGGGAATCCCTTTGGCGACCGCGTACCCGATCTCCTGATCGATCCACGTGGTCTCGGCCATGTCCTCGGTCAGCACCGCAACGACGACATCGCTGTTGGCGACCCGACCCTCGAGTCGCGTCCGAGCGTGGACGGATTCGAGTTCCTCGAGCGCGATGTGCACGCCAATGGGGAAGTTCTTGACCGTCGAGAACAGGTCCTGGACGAGGGTGAGATCGCCTGGCGCGTGCGAGACGTATACCTGTTCGCCGGTCATGGAGTTGCCTACGATACGCAGACGTGCGAACCGTTATTAATCTACGTCAGACATTCAATTACCTACTGTCGTTTTCTGCGCGGTAATTTTTAATAGTACCCAGCACGCGTTGGGAAAACTCGAGTTGGGAGAGGCCCGAGCCCAGTTGCTCGAACCACTCGCGTTCGACGTACCACCAGCCGCGGATGTCTCCGTCGGTCGTCAGCGAGGTCACCTCCAGCCGACCCGGCGTCCACGAGCGTTCGTCGCCGATCGTCAGCAGCGTCCGCAACACTGCGCCGACCTCGTTGCGTGTGATCCTGGGCGTCTCGGCGACGACTTCGTACTCGAGTTCGATCCCGGCTCCGTCCTCGGCAGGCGGCTCACCCTTGTCTTTACACGCGAACGACGTCAGGTAGATGCCGTGGCCCATCAAGCGGTTCTCGAGCGTCACGGCGATTGGACGCTCCTCGGTTGCCGAATCACGCTCGGTGGTGGCCCTGTCGTCGGTCATACGTGTCGTTCGACGGGCACAGAGAAAAGTCGGTCGGCGGTGCGTGTGTCGGCCCTCGCTCGTGAAGCGACTTACAACGGCGCGACGAGATCCTCGAGCGCCGCCTCTGGATCGTCAGCTTTCGCAACGCCGCTTGCCAGCAGGACGCCTTCGGACCCGAGGTCGCCCGCCGCGACGACATCGTCGCCGGTACTGATACCGGCCCCACAGAGGACTGAGACGTTGGCATCGACGCTTGCCGCGGCGCCGACGGCGTCCTCGACGATATCGGGATCGGCCTGACTGACCGGCGTTCCGGTGCCGATGAGTTCCGGGGGCTCGACGGCGACGGCGTCCGGTCCGAGCGCCGCGGCTGCGCCGATCTGGGCCGGATTGTTCGCACAGACGACCGTCTCGAGGTCGGCTCGTTCGGCTGCCTGGACGGCACCGTCGATGTCGGCCAGTTTCAGCCGTTGCTCGGAGTGGTTGATCAGGGTGCCGACCGCCCCCGCGTCGGCGACGTGCTCGGCGAGGGTGTGGCCGGTGTTGCTCCCGTGGTCGATCGGATCGACGTGCTGGGCCCACGTCTCCGCGCCCGTCTCGGCGACACGTTCGATGTGGGCTGCCGGCGGTGCAACGGCGAGTCTGGCGTCGGTGGTTTCGTTGACATCGCGGACGGCTTCCGCAACTGCGACTGGGTCACACGGATAGGTCTTCAGGTTGACTAAGACGAACATATCGGCAACCGCACTCGCACGGAAGAAATAGCTTGCGAGTCGGCGACGCGGACGCTGCAGACACGCCCCGCGTCACACGTCAGTCTTTGCGCTTGACGACGTCGCCGAGGGTGTAACTACCTGTTGACGAGCCACCGGACCACTCCGAATCCTCGCCGGAACTCCCCTGTGCGCTCAGGTTGATCTCGAGGAAGTTCTCGAGTTTGGACTGGACGCGGTCGCTCGGCAGCGTATCACCGCGCTCGATCTTGCGGATGAGGCTTGCTTTCTCGTTGAGTTCGTTCGCCAGGTCGGACTGGCTCAGTCCCTTGCTCTCGCGGGCGTTGCGGACGCGATCGTCGTAATCGGTCGCGAGCTCGTCCATGTCGTCGAACATGTCCGAGCGACGCTGCGTTGAGCCACCGGAACTCGACGTACTCGTACCCGTCGTCGACTGGCTCCCCCCGCTCGATGCGGACGAACTCGAGTCGGTCGAGTACTTGGTCGACGTGCTCGAACTCGAGGTCTGTTTGACTTCAGTGCCGAAGTCCGTGCAGTTCGAACACACGTCTAGCTTCGCACCCTCGACTTTGATCGTCTTCGGGGACGACGTCTCGGCCCCACACATCTCGCACTGAACCATACGCAATTCTATATCGCGCCGAGGGATAAAGGACACGGCGTCGTTTCAGACGACGGAAGACCCGGGCAACGGCCGAAAACGCACGCTCACTCGAGGGCGGCCCAGGAGTAGTAAAACCGCTGGAGTGCAGTCAGGTGGCCGACGACCGCGAGGAAGACCAACAGCAGGCCGACGAGGGTAAACTCACCGACGACTGGTCCCGAGATCGGATAGGCCAGCAAGCCGACGACACCGATGATCGCAAGCCGGTCTGCACGACCGACGAGACCGCCATACACCCGATCGAGGCCGACAGCCTGGGCCTGCGTGCCGAGATAGGAGGTCATGACCACACCGGTCACGGCGGCAAAGCCGAGCAGGTAGTTTTCGAGTCCCGCGGCCAGCCCGGCGATGACGACGATGTCCGCATAGCGGTCGAGGACGTGATCCAGCAGGTCGCCGCCGGCCGAGGCGACGTCCTGCTCGCGCGCGAGCGCGCCGTCGACGATGTCGAGCCAGCCGTTCAGGAAGACGAGCCCCGCCGCCACGGCGTACCAGACCGGATCCTCGAGGCCGCCGAGTGCGAACGCACTGGCTGCCAGCACCGCCATCCCAAACGCGAGCACGCTCACGCCGTTGGGAGTCATCCCGACGCGGTCGAACCCCTTGACGAACGGATCGAGGGCACCCGAGACGTACGGACGGAACTTGTCGAGTGTCATGTCAGATACTCCATGAAGTCGACCTCGCCGGCGCTTGGCTCGCGCTCGCCTGTGGCGACCGCAGCGAGTTCGTCCGCGACGGCCTCGGGATCGCGGTCGGTCGTATCGATCTCGTAGACCGACTCGAGACCGTGTTCCTCGACGGCTTCCGAAAGGATCACGTCCAGCGCCTCGCTTTCGGCGTTTTCGGCCGCCTTCGCGTCGGTCTCGCCGCGTTCACGCAACCGCTCCTCGAGCGTCTCTGGGTGACAGCGCAACACGACGACCCGATCCGCGTCGAAGTGATGTGCGAGATGGGATTCGATCACGACGTCGTCGCGACCCTCGAGCCAGTCGCTCAGTGCCTCGAGATCGGCGATCTTGCTCCCACGATCCGCGTCGACTTCGGTGTAGAGTGCCTCGTCCTCGAGCACTTGATTGAGATGGATTACCTCGAGGTCGGGCGTCTGTTCGTCGTCACCTTCGGTGCCCGAATCGGCCAGTCGCGACTCGAGTAACTCCGTCGCGGTCGTCTTGCCGGTGCCCGGCGTGCCAGTGACGGCGATTCTCACGGATCGGCCACCTCCGCGTCCGGGTCGTCGGCCGCGTCGATGTCGGCGAGCACGTCGTTGAGCGTGTCGACCGCGCGCTCGGTCTCGTCTTCGGTGCCACAGGTGATACGGATACAGCCGGGGAGGCCGAAACTCGAGCAGTCCCGGACGATGACGCCGCGTTCTTGCATCTCGGTGGCGACGGCCGAGGCATCGCCGACATCGACGAGGACGAAGTTGCCCTCGCTTTCCCAGACGTGGGCATCGATGGTATCCTGCATGTATGCGCGAGATTCACGGGTCGTCTCGACGGTGCGGACGACGTGTTCCTCGTCCTCGATGGCGGCGAGACCGGCCCGACAGGCGAGTTCGCTCGCCGCGAAGGGCGTGTTCACCCGCGTATAGGCGTCGGCCCACTCGTCGGGGACGACGGCGTAGCCGAGTCGGACGCCGGCCAGCCCGTACGCTTTCGAGAACGTCCGCAGGACCGCCACGTCGTCGCGTGCGTCAAAGTCATCCCAGCCTTCGATCAGGGCGGTCGCACTCTCCCGGTCGGCGAACTCGCCGTAGGCTTCGTCGACGACGATCAGCGTCTCTTCGTCGGTGTCGTCGGCGAGGCGTTCGATTTCCGCGAGTGGCATCGTCGAGCCGGTTGGGTTGTGCGGACTCGTCAGCCAGATCACGCGCTCGCCGTCGTAGGCCTCGAGGACGACGTCGGCGTCCTGTCGGAAGTCGTCGGCCCGCGAGAGTTCGTACTCGCGGACGTCGCCGTGGTGGAACCGGGAGCTCATCCCGTAATAAGCGAAGCCGGGTCTGGGGACGAGGATATCGTCGCCAGGTTCGAGGGTCGCTCGGTGGAGATAATCGATCGCGCCGTCGCCGCCGTTGGCCAGCCAGACTTGCTCGTCGGCGACGTTCCAGCGGCTTGCGATGGCGGTCGTGAGATCGGCGTGGGCGGCTTTGGGGTAGGAACTCACGTTCGAGGCCGTCTCCCGGATGGCCACGGTGGCGGCCGGCGAGGGTCCGTGTGGGTTCTCGTTCGAGGCGAGTTTGATGAACTCCGAGGGATCGCGCCCGAGTTCGCGGGCGACCTCCTCGATGCCTCGACCCGCCTCGTATGCGACGTGATCGGACAGGTCGCGCGGTTGCATACGCGAATCCTGTTTCCCGTGGCTCTTAAGGATGCTCACATGTGATCAATCGCGTCTGGCTGACTGTCCGTTATGATGGTGCGTGAAGGGCCGAGGGGCTACTCGGACGGCGAACCTTGTAACCGCTCGACGCGCTCGAGCGTGTCCGCATCGGCCGGGTCCTTGTCGGAACGAACGCCCAGAAACCGCGGGAACCGCAGCGCATAGCCCGACGAATACGTCGGCGAGGTCTGGATCTCCTCGTAGCCGACCTCGAAGACGATTTCGGGCTCGAGGTCGACGTCCTGCCCGTCTTCGGCCGTGATGTGGCGCTCGAGCAACGCTGTCAGCTCTGCGAGCTTGTCGTCCGTAATGCCGGTCGCGACCTTGCCGACTGTCTCGAGACCGTCGTCTGCCTGCACGGACAGTTCGAACGTTCCGAGGAACGTCGCGCGCCGCCCCTCTCCCCACTCGGCACCGGTCACGACACAGTCCAGCGTCTCCACGTCCGGTTTGCGCTTGCGCCAGTGTTTGCCGCGGCGGCCCGGCGAGTACGCCGAGTCGGGATCTTTGAGCATGATACCCTCGTGGCCCGCCTCGAGGGCGTCGGCGTCGATCGCCTCGATCTCGTCGGGATCGTCGGTCTGCCAGAGCAGGGAGAGTCCCTCGACGTCCGCATCGGCGGCGGTGCCGTCGCCGTCGGCGTGATTCTCGGCGTCGGTGCCATCCAACACCGATCGAAGTCTGTCGTGGCGGGTCGTCAGCGGCTCCGCAAGCAAGTCCTCGCCGTCGGCGTGCAGACAATCGAAAAAGACCGGCCGCACCGTGACGTCTTCGCGGGCCTTTGCGACGTCGTGTTTGCGCCGGAACCGCTTGAGCACCTCCTGAAACGGCAGCGGCGAGCCGTCCTCGTCGATCGCGACGACCTCGCCGTCGAGGATCACGGGCCCCTCGAGCGTGTCTTCGGCGAACTCGACGACCTCGGGCAGGGCGTCGGTGACGTCTTCCATGTTTCGCGAGAAGACGCGCGTCTCCGCCGGCTCGGAGCTGCCGGGTTCGTGGTGCAATTGAATCCGCGCGCCGTCGTACTTCCACTCGACGGCGGCCTCGTCCCACTCCTCGAGCGCGTCGGTGACAGTGCCCGCCTGTGCGAGCATCGCCTGGACGGGTCGACCGACCTCGAGGTCCATCGCGTCCAGCCCTTCGCATCCCTCGTCGCGGGCGATCCGAGCAACCTGCCCGTAGTCGTTCGACACCTGCAGCGCGCGCTCGACTCGCTCCTCGGGGACGTCGAACGCTGCCGCGATCGCATCGCGGACGGTTCCCTCGCCGACGCCGATGCGCATCTCCGAGAGAACGATGCGAGCGAGATAGCGCGCCTCTTCGCTCGAGCAGCGATTGAAGAGTCCAAAGAGCAGATCGACCTTGCGGTCTTGGCTTCCCGTGCCCTCGGCGTGGGCCAGTTCCTCGAGCGTCTCGTAGACCTCGCGAACGGTGAGGTCGTTGTCATCGCCGTCGCCACCGCCAGTGAACGCACTCAGGCCCTGCTGGCCGCCGAAGTCGTAACTCGCCGCCACATCGCCGATCTCGCCGACGTCGGCGAGTCGCTCCTCGACGTCGTCAGCGCCGACGTTCGTCCCCGCCGCGCGGGCGATCGCCTCGTAACACGCGCTCGGCCCGATATCCAGCGTCGTCGAATCCCAGGCCGGAAACACCCGGCCCTGGGCAAAGCGGGCGACGAGCTCGAGGGTCTGTGGCTCTGCCCCCTCGTCGGTGTCGTCGCCGGCGGCGGCGAGCAGGTCCCGAACGTGGGCAACGATCTCGAGGTCGGCGGCTTCGTCGTCGATCGTCCCGGCGCGGTCGGCGAACGTGGCGAACTCCATCGGCGGTGTCTCTTACCGGGAGCAGTAAAACGGTTCTGAGACGGGGTCGAAACGCAGTGGCGATAGAACGGCGCGGTCTGCAGTGGACGGGCCGAAGCGAGTGTGAATTCAGTCGAGATCGGACGCAGACGACGAATTGGAGACGGTGACCTCTCCTGTGGCAGTCACGGTCACGTCGTAGCCGTCATGGGTGAACGTTATCGATCCGGTTCGTGTGTCGCCGCTGTATGTCGGACTGAACAGGGCATTGAGCGCGTCGGGATCGATCGTCTCGAAAAGTGGCGTGAGAACGCCGACGGTTTCTATGGGAGCACTCGCATCCGACTCGGATGTCACACCCTCGGCCTCCCGTAATGCCGCGATGACAGCGTCGCTCAGAGACTCGTCGTCGGACGCGGTGTAGGTGAGTGGTTCCCGACGGACATCGGCGTCTGCGTGCGTGGATCGATTTTGTCTCGTGGCCATCAGTATACCAGTATGAACTGCTATTGATTGGTGACTACCCGGGTTTAGTGATCAACGGTTTAATTGTCCCTGTCGTTTGCGATCGTACTCCGGACGAGCGCCTTCTGGCCGCGCCGAATGAGCGCCGAGAGTGCTTGGCTCGAGATTTCGAACTCCTCAGCCAACTCTTCGGCCGAGGTCTCACGCGGCACCTCGAAGTAGCCCTGTTCCAGCGCGCGATATAACACGTCACGCTGGCGAGCGGTGAGCCCGTATTTGGCCGACGCTTCCGCATCGTTTTGATAGAGGCGACGGAGCGAAAACGAGAGGTCGGCCTCGTCACATCGGTCACGATAGCTCGAGAGCGCCTCGCGGCTCGGGATCTGCGCGCGGTACTCCATCGTCGTCCCCATCGCTTTGATCTCGAGAAACGTGATCCCGAGTTCGATCGCATCGATATACGTCAGGCCACGTTCGCCCGCTGACGATAAGGTGATACGAAAGAGCCGTCGCCCGGAGAGTTCCGCGAGCGTCTCGAAGCTCGTAATCGTCGGATCGTCTGGAAGCTTTCGGAAGAAGCGATCGAGTTCGCCTTCCTCCCCCCGTGCCCAGAGGGTTAGCCGCGAATCGTCTTCCAGCGCCGGCTGCTCGTCTTCGACTTCGACGGTGATCTCGGGGACCGCTTCCCTGGTCTCATACAGGATCGGATTCGAGAGCGTATACTCCGCAATGAAGCTCATTCGGATCGCCCATCGGGAGTTTCAACGATTCGTTCAGTACCCTCGGCTGGACACGGTGGCGGGCCATCGGCCGTTACGAGTCTCGCCTCGGCAGTGTGATCTCGAGTACACATCCCGTCCGGCGTGTAGGATCGCAGAGAAAACATAACTTTTTGTTACGCTGGCGATAGCTATCTGGTCGCTTTGATCCCGACGAACGAGCCGTCGCCGTACCCCTCTTCGATCGGTTCAGGGCCGTCGATCTCGTCGAGCCAGCGGTAGATCGTCTGGACGAACTCGAAGTCGGTAAAACCAACTGCCTCGAGTGCGTCGACGAGTTCATCCGTCGAGACGAACGTCGCGTCGCGATAGAACGGGTTCTGCTCCTTTTTCTCCTGATATTGCCGGCCGACGGGACTGTCCTTGTCGATGTAGCCGATCACGAGACTGCCCGACGGCGTAAGGATGCGGTCGGCTTCCGCGAGCGTTTGCGGGATGTCGTCGACGAAACAAATCGTCGTCACGATCAACGCGGTGTCGAAGCTCTCATCCCGAAAAGGGAGTGCTTCGGCGACCCCTCTAACCACGTCGATACCCCGTGTTTGGGCGCGCTCGAGCATCGCCGCGGCCGGATCGATGCCGACGTCGAGCTCGAGGGGAGCTGCAAAGCGCGCGCTGCCGACGCCGATTTCGATCCCGCGCCCGGTCGCCGGGACGAGTCGCTCGAGTGCCTCGAGCTCGGATCGGTACGCGTCCTCGTGTGCTTCGAACCAGTCTTCGTAGCGGTCGGTGTGTGTCTCGAACGGGGCTGTTTTCGGCATGCCTGCACGTAGGCTGTGTGGTACTACGAATATTGGGGACGACAGGGCTGCTATGAACCCATGAAAGGTTTGTGTTGACATGGCTCGTAGGGCTCGACATGACCGATTCGTCAACGGCAGAGAAGGGTGGCGCTGCGGCCGACGGCGTCAGACTGCTTCTCTGTGAGAACCCACTGCCACCGATCGATGAAGCGATCGCTGCTGCCACGAGCGAGGTCCCACATAGTAATCACTATACAGAGCCCTATTCCAACCCGTTGCGCGAGGTCCTCGCCGACCGGCTCGGCGTTCGACCCGCACAGATTCACGTCAACGCAGGCTCCGAACTGATCCTCCGTCAGTTGTTCGACCGCTTCGGCCAACACGTCCACCTCCTGACGCCGACCTACCCGCTGTTTACGGAAATCGCCGAGCAGTATACCGAAACGCGGCTGCAACCGGAGGCCGACTTTCAGTTCGATCTCCGACAGCTAGACATCCCCGACGAAACCACGCTCGCAGTCATCGTCAATCCGAACAACCCGAACGGGGGTGGCTTCGACATGCGTCCGCTTCCGGACCTCCTCGAGACCAATCCGGAGACGCGGTTCTTGATCGACGAGGCGTTCGTCGATTTCGTCGACGAATCGGTCGCCCATCTCGTCCCCGAGTACGACAACCTCTTCGTGACCCAGACGTTGTCGAAAGCACACAGCCTCGCGGGTTTTCGCATCGGTTACGCGATTCTCTCCGAACCCATCGCCGACGAGCTGAACGCGAACAACGACGCCTATCCGCTCACGCGGCCGAGTCAAGCCGCCGCAATCGCGACCATAGAGCACGAATCGAAGATCCGCGCACGGATCGACCGACTCCAGTCGTGGACGACACAGTTGGCCGACGACCTCGAGTCACTGGGAGTGACGACGTTCCCGAGCGAGACGTACTTCTTCCTCGCGGATTTTAGCCCACACGACGCACACGATGTCGCAGCACAGTTACGAGAGCGAAACATCGTCGTCAAACCACTCGAGAACGATCGGCTCGGCCCCGGCTACATGCGGGTCACGACGTCTCGACCCGAAGACAACGAGCGGGTCGTCAACGCGCTCGCGGAGATCCTATAGTTATCTCGACTCGCTGCCGTTTTGCTGGCGATCACATACCAGTCTCCCTGATGGTTCAGGTATCGTCGACAACGTATAGGTTGTTACAGCGGTTTTCTCTCTGTCTATGGACATCTCCGCGGTTTCCGTTTCCCACCTCGATCGCGATCCCATCGCGGCACGACCGACGGAGTTCGTCGAACGGAAGGGTCTGGGCCATCCGGATTCGATCTGTGATGGGATCGCCGAGGCGGTTTCGCGACGCCTCTCGCAGTACTATCTTGAGGAGTTCGGACACATCCTGCATCACAACACCGACAGCGTGCAACTCGTCGCCGGGACGACGGAGCCAGCGTTCGGCGGCGGCGAGATCGTCGACCCGATCTACGTGCTCATCAGCGGCCGGGCGACCACGACCGTCGATGGCCAGGACGTTCCGGTCGACGACCTCGCAATCGACGCCGCTCGAGACTACGTCGACACGACTTTCGACGACCTCCCTGCCGATGCGGTCGAGTTCGACCCGCGGATCGGTGAGACGTCCGCCGATTTGAAAGCGCTGTTCGACGAGCAGGGAGCCACGCGAGCGAACGACACCAGCATCGGCGTCGGCTACGCGCCGCTGTCCGAACCGGATCGCATCGTTCGAGGGCTCGAGCCAGCGATCCGCGAGGAGATTCCGGCGGTCGGTGAGGACGTCAAGGTACTGGGCTGGCGTACGGACGACGAACTCCGGCTGACCGTCGCCGCGGCCGTCGTCTCTCGGTACGTCGCGACTCTCGAGGAGTACGTCGATGTCGTCGCGCAAGTCGAGGACTTGGCCACCCGCTACGCCAGCGACCGCACGGAGCGCGCCGTCCACGTCGACGTCAACGCCGCCGACGACGTCGACGCCGAAATCGTCTACCTCACCGAAACTGGCCTCTCCGCCGAGATGGGCGACGACGGGAATGTCGGGCGTGGCAACCGCGTCAACGGGCTCATCACGCCCCACCGGTCGATGAGCCTTGAGGCAACGGCCGGCAAGAATCCGGTCAGCCACGTCGGTAAACTCTACAATCTCGTCGCGACCAGCGCTGCAGAACGGATCAATCAGGAACTCGACGCCGAGTACACCGGGATAAAACTCCTCTCGCAGATCGGCGCGCCGGTGGCGGAACCCCAGGCTATCGATGTGGAGACGACGGCACGCGACGACGACGAACTCCGGCGGCTCGTGGCCGCCGAACTCGAGGGGATCGACTCGCTCGCTCGTGACATCGTGGCCGGCGACGTGCAACTGTTTTAGCGCTGGTCGACGTCGGGTCCGTGAGGTATCACAGTGACAGCACGCCGACTGCGAACCAGTCGATCGCGGGACGAGGAGCCACTGACCGACGGTGGGTCCGGAGTAGCCGGGACGCTCGTCGGACTCGCGACGCGAGACGGCGTTCTTCTCGCGGCCGACACGCGGACGAGCCAGGGCACTGTCGTCCGCAGCGAGCGCGTTCAGAAGCTCGTGCAGGTTCACCCGACCGCCGCGATCGGATCGACTGACCACCTCGGTGCCGCACAGTCGTTCGTCCGAACGATCCGGCTCGAGGCCGACCGCTACGAGACCGACCGTGGCGAGCCGATGACGCTGCCGGAACTGAGTACGGTTGCGGCCGGAACACTCCGGTCGGAGTCCGAAGCGGGGACGTTCGTCCTCGGCGGCGTCGACGCCGAGGGGGCACACGTCTTCTGCCTGCACCCGGACGGCGGCGTCCTCGAGGACGAGTTCGTCGCAGTCGGTAGCGGCCAAGAGGTCGCCACGGGCGTCCTTGAAGCCGAGGCCACGGACTCACTGCCGATGGCCGAGGCGCGACGGGTCGCCGGCCGCGCCCTCGCGAGCAGTGCCGAGCGCGACGCACTGACCGGTGCCGGCGTTCGCATCGCCGAAATCACGGCCGCTGGCGTCGAGACGGCCGACTCCGAGTCGGTCGACGAGTTCCTGTAGGGCGATCAATCGCGTCGCCTGGCGTCCCGGCCGAGCTGCCGTTCGACGGCATCGACCTTGTCGCTGGCTCGTTGCTCGACCGTTCGTTTGTCGTCGACTTTCAGCGTCGTGATCACTCGCGCTTCGTCGACGGCTGCGTGTGCTGCTGCTGCGGCGTCGAACAGTTCGCTCGCGTCGTCGGCTTCGACGACCGTTCCCATCGGATTGGTCTCGTACGCGACGTCGAAATCCTCGAGCGCGTCGATTGCCTTCGCGACCGCTTCGGACAGACTGCCCTCCCGAACGGGCGTGACGTTGAGCTCGCCGATCGCTGTCATGTCTACCGGTACGTTGGCAGCGGATATAATGGCGCAACTTGCTCGAACGAGGGTTCTTTGCCGGCCTGCCCTCGACACCCCACCATTCCTATATATCCGTCCGGCGTTGTCATCCCTACCCACGATGAACGTTCAGGGTATGGGAGGTCGGCTATGGTAGCGGTCTCGGCGGAGTTCTACTGGATCGCGGGGTTCGCCATCGTCGCGGCGCTCGTAAACAGCGCGGGGATCGTCGCCATCTTCCGCTATCGAGAATGGGCGGAACGATACCTCACCTATTTCATGTGTTTTGCCGCGGGGGTCCTCCTTTCGACGCCGCTGTTGCTCGCGCTGCCGAACGCGATCGCGAACAACTCGAATGCGGGATTTAGTGCTCTCGGCGGGTTTCTGTTCATGTTCTTCTCTAACAAACTGATCACGTATCGCACCCAGCAGGAGAGTCTCGCGTTCGGGGTGACGGCGGCGGAGGGCATCGGGATCCACTCGCTGGTCGACGGCGTCGTGTACACCGTCACGTTTAGCGTGTCCCTCCTGACCGGGATCCTGGCAGGCACCGGGTTAGTCGTTCACGAGTTCGCCGAGGGCGTTATCACGTATCTCGTCTTGCTGAAAGGGAACGTGACGGAACGAACGGCGGCGGTGTACGCGTTTTTCATCGCCACGCTGACGACGCCAATCGGCGCGTTCGTCGCCTATCCGCTGGTCACCAGACTTGGCCAGCGCCATCTGGGACTGCTACTCGGTTTCGTCTCTGGTGTGTTGCTTTACGTCTCCGCGTCCCACCTGCTCCCCGAAGCGAGCGCACACGAGCAGAAACACTCGACCGTTGCCCTCATGGCCGGCGTCGGACTGGCACTGTTCATCGTGTTCTCGCGAACGGTGTAGGAGGGCTGGAAACCCGTGTCGGTACCGAATCGCTCGTCATCTCGAGAAACGTGCTTTCAAGTCAGTCGGGCGCACACTCGGAGCTATGCCAGAGGAGGAACTCGCCGCACGGGTCGCGGACGTGCTGGCAGTCGACACTGCTGACTTCCGCCAGCAGGCCGAGGCGGATACCGAGGTGATCAAAGACGCCGTCGAGGAGGGTGTCTTCGATAACCCGCAGGCGATCGTCGGCCTCGAGTACGAATTCTATGCGATCAAGGCTGATGACTGCACGTTGCGACGGGTTCCACGCCGGCTGCTCGAGCTGATCGGCTTCGAGAAGGAACTCGGCTTGCACAACGCGGAGATGACGACCAGCCCACAGCCGCTGAACGCGCCCGGGCTGGCGGCTCAGGAGTCGGAAGTCAAAGCGCGCCTGCAGACGGCACTCGATGTAACCCAGTCCGAGCGGATGCGGCTGGTCAGCGACGGGCTCTGGACGATTCCGCCCGAAGGCGAGTCGGCGGGCACGTACCTCACCGACAGCGTCGAGCGCACGGCAGCCACGCCGGAGGGAGACGACCGCTCGATCCGCATCGCGACGAACATGAGTGACTCCGCCCGCTATCACGCGATGGCTAACACCGCTCAGTCCGACTCTGCGGGGATGCGCATCGAGGCACCGCACGTCTCGTTACAGGCCGAGACCGTCATGCCCGAAAGTCTCATCACGTCGATCCAGCCCCACTACCAGGTTCCACACGCGCCCGACCTCCCCGAATACTTCAACTACGCGCTCCGGGTGGCGGGGCCGCTGCTCGCACTCGGCGTCAACTCGCCGTTTTTCCCTGCCGATCTGTACGACGAGGACGCGACCGGCGACGAAATCCTTCAGGACGGCTGGATGGAACACCGCATCAGCGTCTTCGAGACGATGCTCAATGATCCTACGACGGGCGAAGGAAAGGTCCGGTTCCCCCACGATCTCGAGACCGTCGACGAGGCGATCGACCGGGTTGCCGACGACGATACGATCGTGCCGATGCCGGTCGAACCCGGCGAGCGCTTCGACGACCAGTTCCCACATTTCCGGCGCAAACACGGCACCTACTGGCGGTGGGTCCGTCCCGTCTTCGGCGGCCCGACGCGCTCGGCGGCCAACGCTCGCATCGAGTTCCGGCCGATCCCCGCCCAGCCGACGGTCCGCGACTCGGTCTCGTTCCTCGCCGCCTTCGCCGGCCTGATGGAAAGTCTCACCCGGCTCGAGCACCCCGTTCACGAACTCGACTGGCAGCTCGCTCGCGAGAACTTCTACGGGGCGATGACCGACGGTCTCGAGGCCGAGCTGACGTGGATTACCAACGACGGCCGGGAGGTTACCGACGGCCTCGAACTCTACGAGGACCTGCTGGCCCACGCCGAGGACGGGCTGGTCAACCGCGGGCTGAGCGAGGAAGACGCCGCCAAGTACCTCTACCCGCTTCGGCGGCGGGTCCGACAGCAGGTGACGCCGGCAAGCTGGAAGCGCGAGCAGGTGCGGGCGGCCCTCGAGGACGGTGTCGACTTCGCCGATGCGCTCGAACGGATGCAACAGCGCTACGTCAGCCGGCAGTCGGAGACGTTGCTCGAGGGAAGCTTCGCGGACTGGATCGGCGACTAGCGGTTCGTGAGCGGTGTGATCGGCAAAAAGCGTTATCGGGCCGGTTCGACGTTCTGGTTCATCCGGAACAGGTTCTCCGGATCGTACGCGGCCTTGACCTCGGCCAGCCGTCGCTGGTTCGTCCCGTAGGCGAGGTCTTCCTCGCCCTCGTCCTCGCTGATGAAGTTCATGTAGACGCCGCCGGTCGCGTACGGAGCCATCGCGTCGAAGAACTTCCGTGACCAGTCGATACATCGATCATCGTCCGCCGGGTCCTCCCAGCGCGTGTGGACGTTCATCCCGTATTCCGCGTCGCGGTGGGGAAACGCCGTCGCGTCCGCCGGGACCCGCCCCATTGCGCCGCCGAGCTGTCCGAAGAAGATTTCGGACAGCGGGGAGGGGAGGNCTCGTGCGTATTCGACCACTGTATCGATGGCGTCGTCCGAGACCGTACTGAAGTTGTGTGACTTCCAGTAGTTCCGGGCACCCTCCTCGAGCAGTGGATCGAACGCTTGCTGGAACTCGGCGTACTGGTGTGGACCGACGACATCGGCGATCGGATCGCCATACTCACGAATCGGGGCAAGTACGTTCTCGCCTGCTTCCATGTCACCGGCGTAGAACGGAACCACGACGAGGACGTCCTCGCCGTGAACGTCCTCCGGGAGGAACGGGAGCGGTGGTGCCTTGCGCAGGACCATCCAGACGGTCGACTCGTCCGGTGCCGTTTCGTTGAAGTCCCGCACGTGTCGGAGGACGTCCGGTGCGTCCGCACCGTGGTAGACGACCATCCCGGTGAGCACCTCCGGTCCGACCTCGTGGAGGTCGAACTCGAACGACGTGACGACGCCGAAGTTGCCACCGCCGCCGCGGACCCCCCAGAAGAGATCCGGGTTTTCGTCGTCGCTCGCGTGCCGCAGTTCGCCGTCTGCGGTGACGATATCGACCGACCGCAGGTTATCCACTGTCATTCCGTACCTGCGAGTCAGCCACCCGAACCCGCCGCCGAGCGTCAGTCCCGCGACGCCGGTCGTCGAGTTGATTCCCAGCGGCGTCGCCAGCCCGAACGCCTGTGCCTCGTGGTCGAAGTCGGCGAGGGTCGCCCCCGGTTCGACTCGAGCCGTCTGCCCTTCCGGATCGACCTGCACTGACCGCATCGTCGACAGGTCGAGCATCAATCCGTCGTCACAGACCGCGTTCCCCGCAATGTTGTGTCCGGCACCGCGAACCGCGAGTACCATGTCTTGCTCGCGGGCGAAGTTCACCGCCGCGATTACGTCCGAGACACCCATCGCTCGAGCGATGAGTGCTGGCCGCCGGTCGATCATCCCGTTCCAGATCGCTCGCGTCTCGTCGTAGTTCGGATCCCCGGGGCGGAGCAACTCGCCGTGAAGCCCCTCGCCGAATCCGTCTATTGCACCGTCGTCTACGGGTGTGGTAGTAACTGCCATTATCACTCAGTATTCGTACGCTTCGCACGGGGATATAGTCACACATAATTAATAGTTAAGATAGGTCCTCCAACAGGAGAGACCCGGGGACTGGCGTTTCGGCGGGCGATCGAGGGTCGAGTACCATCTCTCCGCACAGTTAGCCGGTCAGTTTGTATCCGCACGCAGGAATGCAATTCCAGCTGCTCTAACATATCTCTCCGATTGATGATCGTATTAGATATACTACTGTTTTATTCCTGCTGGACGCATATCACGGCATATGGGGACTATTAACAAATCACCAGGCGACGAGGCGATCGCCGATCTCCCGGACGACGCCGTTCGGTCCTTCATCGACGGGTTCCACGGGGACCTCCTGCGTCCGTCGGACGACGAGTACGACGACGCTCGCGAGGTCTGGAACGGGATGATCGACAAGTATCCGGCACTCGTCGCGCGCTGTGTGGATGTCGACGACGTTGCCGCAGCCGTCGACTTCGCCCGAAACCACGACCTGCCCCTCGCGGTCCGGGGCGGCGGGCACAACGCGGCCGGGACAGCCGTTTGCGATGGCGGACTCGTCGTCGATCTAACGGAAATGAATCGCGTCCGGGTCGACCCCGAGGCGAAGACGGTTCGCGTCGACGGCGGGGCGACGCTGGGTGATGTCGACCTCGAGACGCAGCGCTTCGGCCTCGCGACGGCACTCGGTGTGGTGTCAGAGACCGGTGTCGCCGGATTGACGCTCAACGGCGGCTATGGACACCTGAGCCGCAAGTACGGGCTGGCGCTCGACAACCTGCTCAGCGTCGACGTCGTGACGGCCGATGGCGAACTGCGCCACGCCAGCGCCGACGAGAACGCGGATCTGTTCTGGGCGGTCCGCGGCGGCGGTGGTAACTTCGGCGTCGTCACGTCGCTCGAGTACACACTCCACGAGGTCGGCCCCGACGTGTACGCACTCTTCGTCTGGTTCCACGGCGACGACATCGCCGTCGCTATGGATGCCTTCCGCGAGTGGACCGAGACCGCACCGCGGGACGCGAGCGTCCTCGCGTTTACTGCCCACGTCCCCGACATCGCGGAGTTCCCCGAGGAGTCGTGGGGCGAGCCGGCGATCGCGTTCCTCGGCTCGTACCTGGGAGACCCCGACGACGCCGCGGACATCTTCAGTTCGTTTCGGGCGCGTGCGACGCCGATCGCCGACCTGAGCGGGGTGATGGCCTACGCCGACCTACAGTCGATGCTCGACGAGGACTATCCCGATGGGCTGCGCTACTACTGGAAGTCGATCTTCCTCGAGGAACTCACTGACGACGTGATCGACCTCATGACGCGATACAACGAGTCCGCGCCGTCGGCACTCTCGACGATCGACGTCTGGCACCTCGGCGACGCGGTCGCTGACGTCCCCCAGGACGCGACCGCGTTCTGGCACCGCGACAAGCCGTACATGCTCAACTTCGAGGCGAACTGGGAGGACGCCGACGATGATGACGCAAACGTGGAGTGGGTTCGCGATGGCTTTGCCGAGGCACAAAAGCTCTCGATCGCTTCGGGCCGCTACGGTAACTTCCCGGGGCTGAACGAAGACCCCGCAAAATTGCTCTACGGCGGGAACTACGACCGACTGGTCGACGTCAAAACGAAATACGATCCCGACAACCTGTTCCGGTCGAATACGAACGTCGCCCCGCGCTCCACCGGTGCCTGATGGTACGGCTTGCAACCCACTATAGTGATAGTCGCCACTGCAAGCCAGTGCACACCTGATCGCACGAGGGCTGTGTGATCAGTGTGTAAACCGTTTCAGTGGCTACTACAGCACCGCCTGTCTCACACAGCCGAAAGCGATTAAGTAACGTCGCTCGAGAGGTGTGCGTATGGTAACTTTCCTCTCCGGAGGCACCGGAACGCCGAAGCTCTTAGACGGTGCCGCTGTCGCGTTCTCACCGGAGGAGACGACGGTCGTCGCCAACACGGGCGACGACATCGAACTCGGTGGACTGTTCGTCTCGCCGGATGTCGACACGCTGTTGTTCCAGGGTGGCGGCGTCCTCGACCGCGAGACGTGGTGGGGGATCGAGGATGATACGCACCGAACTAACGCGGCGCTGGCCGAAATCGCGTCGGCTGCAGGACTGCCCGAGGGGCCGCAATACCTTCCCGAGGAGAAACAGACCGCGGGCCGGCGACTCGCGAACTGGCGGCGCTTCTCTGGCATTGCGGAGTTCATGACGATCGGCGACCGCGACCGAGCCGTCCACCTCACGCGCACGAGTCTCCTCGATGAGGGCCACACGCTGAGTGAGGCGACTCAACGGCTGGCAGACGCGTTCGGCGTGACGATCGACCTGCTCCCGATGAGCGACGATCCCGTCGCCAGTCTCGTCCACACCGACGAAGGAATGATGCACTTCCAAGAGTACTGGGTCGCCAACCGCGGCGAGCCAGCCGTCGAGACCGTCGAGTTCCGCGGCTCCTCGTCGGCCGAGCCCGCGCCGGGCGTCCTCGAGGCGCTCTCAGACACCGTCGTCATCGGGCCTTCCAACCCCGTCACCAGCATCGGGCCGATGCTCGCGCTGCCAGGCGTGGCACAGGCGCTCGCGGAGACGACGGTCGTCGCCATCTCACCGTTTCTCGGCGACGACGCCTTCTCCGGGCCCGCAGGCGATCTCATGGCCGCGGTCGATGCGGAGCCGAGCACCGAGGGGCTGGCCTCCGTGTACCCGTTCGTCGACGCCTTCGTGATCGACGAGGACGACGACGCCGCGTTCGACCGGCCGACAGTCCGGACGGACATCCGGATCGACGACGGCGAGGACGCCGCGCGCGTGACTCGAGCCGTCGACGACGCGATCGAACGTGTACGCTAACATGACCGACGCTGTCTCTTTCAGCCCGCCGCTCGCGCTCGCCAGCCTCAGCGGCGAGGCCGACGCCGACTGGGCGCAGGCTGGCGCTAACTACGCCGGCGCTGCGTTCCTCGGCGGCATCGCCATCGACGCCGACTCGCGGGCTGCCGCGCGCGACCTCGTCGCTCGTGACCGATCCGAGTTCCTCCCCGACGATCCGCTCGCCTTCATCGACCGCCAGCTCGAGGCCCTGTCGGACGTCCCAATTCAGCCGGCGTTCAACGTTCGGAGTGCGACCGTCGATCCAATCGCCGACGCGGCCCGTGTCTGTCGCGATCGAGACGCCTATCTCGAGATCAACGCCCACTGCCGACAGGACGAACTCTGTGCCGTCGGCTGTGGCGAGACGCTCCTGAAAGATAGCGACCGCCTCGCGGAGGACGTCACCCGAGCAGCCGAGACCGGCGCGATTGTCGGGGTGAAGGTCCGCGCCGAAGTTGCCGGGGTCGACCTGCCGACGCTGGCTCGCGACCTCGAGCGGGCAGGAGCCGACTTCGTCCACATCGACGCGATGGATACCGAATCGGTCATCGCGGACGTGGTCGACACAGCGGACCTGTTCGTGATCGCCAACAACGGCGTCCGCGACGACGCGACCGTCCGTGAGTACGTCGACTACGGCGCTGATGCGGTCAGTGTCGGCCGTCCCAGTGACAAGCCGGCCGCCCTCGAGCGCATCCGAGCGGCTGTCACCCGTCAGTTCGGGCTCGAGCAGGTTCGCTAGAGTAGATTGAAGCACGGGTTCGCTGTTCTTGCGTTCACGATCGTTCTCCCCAGAAAACATATTGTATCCTCCCTGAACAGATAGCGTATGCCGCCCTCCAATAGGCAACACTCACTGGCACGTCGAACGGTTCTCGCCGCCTGCGGGACTACTCTACTTGCCGGCTGCTCGGATGTCTTGGAAACAGGCATGTCGAAGCCGCCTATCGAATGCGCACCGACAACCGCTGCGTGGCCGATGTACGGCTCCGATACCGCTCGCACGAGCCATGTGGCTTCTCGTGACCTACCGTCGGCTGACGCTGAGGTGGGTCGATTCTCCCAGACCGGTGCTCGGACAGGTGGCGGTGGGAGTGTCGAAGCGCCACCAGTCGTCACTGATGGCGTTGCCTACGTCGCAGGGGACGTTCGGATCGAAGCCCGAGACATCGAGACTGGGAGGCGTCTGTGGGCAACCGACCTCGAGGATGGCGTCAATACGAGTCCGGCGGTAGCCTGTGGGGCCGTCTACGTGAGCACGTTCAACGAAACACTCGCGCTCGATCCAGAAACCGGGGATGTGCTCTGGCGAGCGGACGGCGGGGCACACAGCGGTGTTTCTACGTCGCCGATTGTGGGTGACGATACGATCTTCGTCGCGGTGGGCGGGGTCGCCGCCCTTGACGCCGAAACGGGCGACGAACGCTGGCATGCGCAGACGGAGCATAGTGCGCAGGGAGTTGCCGTAGCCGACCGCGTCTATGTCGGCGCGGGGAGCAACGGCAGCGGCGAGGTGGCTGCGTTTACCCGCAACGGCGATGACTGGTGGCGCACGACCGAACCCGGGGAAGTGTATACCGCTCCGGCAGTCGCCGACGAGACTGTCTTTGCCGTCTCGAAGACGGGAACCTTGACGGCGCTCGCTGCCGCTGATGGGAGCGTCGAGTGGCAGGCAAGCGTCGAATCTGGCGTCACCGAGCCGCCGGCGGTCGACGGTGAGCGCGTCGTCGTTTCGGCGGGCAAAACGCAGACGATGGCCTTCGACGCAACGACTGGCGACCGCCTCTGGACGTTCGAGACGGGCGTTAGTCAGGCAGCGCCGGTCATCGTCGGCGACCATGTGCTCGCCACAGGAGCGAATACGGGCATCCACGTGCTTGATGCCGCGACAGGTGACCGTGTTCGCTACTGGTCCGCTGAGAACGTGGGCTCTCAGCCGGTGGTCGCCGCCGGTCGGGTATTCTATCGGGGGTGGAATGTCTCGGATATCTTCGTCGTCGAGTAATCAGTGACTGCCGGTGATCACGACGCACCACGCGGTCTCCCGTCCACTCCTCGCTGCGAATCTCGACGGTATCGCCGATCTCGACGTGGTCGTGAACGAGCGCTTTGATCCGCGTCTCGTCGGCGTCTGGAGGAACCGTCAAGTCGCTCATGGCTGTCGGAACGGACCGTGGCGACAGGGACGCTCGTGGGCCGGTATTCACAACCGGGACCCAGTTCGGACGACTGTTTTTGTACGAACCAGTCAAAAGGAGAGTAATGAAGGTCATCAAGGATAGCGTCCACGACCACATCCAGGTTGACGGCGTCGCCCGCGACCTGCTTGACACCCCTGAGATACAGCGACTTCGGAACATCAGGCAGCTCGGGACCGTCTCGCTGGTCTATCCCTCGGCCAACCACACCCGCTTCGAACACAGCCTCGGCGTCTACCATCTCGCCTGCGAAGCGCTCGAGCATCTCGCTATCGAGGGACGACAAGCCGAACGGGTCCGCGCCGCAGCCCTGCTTCACGACGTGGGCCACGGCCCCTTTAGTCACAATCTCGAGTCGCTCACCCACCGTCGGACAGGCCGGTACCACGACGATGTCCACGGTCTGCTCGCAGACGGGACGGTCGGCGAGGTGTTGCGCGAGCACGATCTCGAGCCCAACCGGGTCGCCGATCTGGTTGCCGGGGAGGGACGCTTCGGACAGGTGGTCTCGGGCGAACTCGACGTCGACCGGATGGATTATCTGGTGCGCGACGCCCACCACACGGGCGTTCCCTACGGCACGATCGATCATGGCCGGCTCGTCCGGGAGCTGACCTTCGTCGACGGTGAACTCGTCCTCGACGAGGGGAACGTCCAGACGGCCGAGAGCCTGCTGGTCGCCCGCGCGTTGATGAACCCGACGGTCTACAACCACAGCGTCGCCCGAATTAGCAAGGCGATGCTCCGACGGGCCGCCGAGGGCCTGCTTGACGCCCCTGACACTGACGTCGACGCGGCGACCCTCCAGCGGATGGACGATCCCGACCTGATCGTGGCCCTGCGTTCGTGTGAGCGGACAGCGACGCTCTCGAGGCGACTGGATCGACGCGACCTGTTCAAGCGGGCGGTCTGGGCCGAAATCGACGACGTTCCGGGCGGGATCATCGAGTCAGATCACGAGACGATCCGCGATCTCGAGTGTGAGATCGGCGAACGGGCGGACGTTGATCCTGCTGGCGTCATCCTTGACGTGCCGAGCCGACCGTCGATGACGGAGTCGACGACTCGCGTGATGGTCAACGGCGAGATCCGACAGCTAGGCCAGCAGTCGCCGCTGGTCGCGGCGCTCCGGACTGCCCAGTATTCTCAGTGGCGACTCGGCGTCTACTCGCCGCCCGAGTTGCGGGATCGGGTCGGTCGGGCTGCCGTCGACGTGCTCGGACTGGACATCGACGGCGCGCTCGTCAGCGAGGTTCGGGATGGGCTGGACGCGACGCTTGATCAGTTCGTCGACTGAGCACGGTTTCGGGGTCGAACCGTTGAAGACGCTGACGGCGAACTGACCCGTATGGAACGAACGGGAACGATTCTCCGCGGCCGCGAGTTCGACCCCATCGAGGGACGGGTCGTCATCGACGACGACGGTCGTATCGAGGCCATCGAGGAAACGTCGGTCGAGAGCGACGACATCATCCTCCCGGCCTTCGTCAACGCCCACACCCATATCGGCGATTCGATCGCCAAAGAGGCCGGCGGAAGCGACCTCTCGCTCGAGGAACTGGTCGCCCCGCCGGACGGGCTGAAACACCGACTGCTCCGGGCGGCCTCCCGCGACGAACTGGTGAGCGCGATGGCACGATCGCTGTCGTTCATGCAGCAGGCCGGGACGGCCGCCTGTCTCGACTTTCGCGAGGGTGACGTCGAGGGCGTTCGGATGCTCGCAGACGCCGCCGAGGGCCTCGAGATCGACGCGCTGTCGTTCGCACGCGGTTCGGTCGACGCGATGCATGCCGGCGACGGCTTCGGTGCCAGCGGGACGAACGACGCCAATTTCGACCAGGAGCGGCGGGCGACCCGCGAGGCGGGCAAGCCCTTCGGCATCCACGCCGGCGAGGTCGACGCAAGCGACATCAACCCCGCGCTGGATCTCGAGCCCGACTTTCTGGTCCACATGGTCCATCCCGAACCGCTGCATCTCGATCGGCTCGCCGACAGCGAGATTCCGGTCGTCGTCTGTCCCCGCTCGAATCTCGTGACTGGCGTCGGGCTGTCTCCTTACGACGAACTGAACGAGCGCACGACGCTCGCCCTCGGGACGGATAACGTGATGCTCAACTCGCCGTCGATGTTCCGCGAGATGGCGTTCCTCGCAAAGCTCTCGGAGCTGCCGGCTAACGAAATCCTCCGGATGGCGACCATTAACGGGGCTGAAATCGCCGACCTCGAGTACGGACTTGTAGAGCCCGGCCGGGAGGCCCGGCTGCTGGTACTCGATGGCGACTCGGATAATCTCGCCGGCGCGCGCGACCCGGTGCGGGCCGTCGTCCGGCGAGCCGGTGTCGACGACGTTCGGGAGGTCGTCTTCGGCTAGTTCGTCAGTCGAGTCGTTCGGATGTCTCCGCGTGTTCGTTCGCAAGGTCGACGTACCGATCGGCTGTTGTCTCGAGATGCGGGTCGTCGATCTCCGTCTTCGGCTCGGCGGGTGACCCGGCGACGAGCGTCGACGGCGGGATCTCGGTGTCCTCGGTGACGACACTGCCAGCGGCGACGACGGCTCCTTCGCCGACGTGGGCCCCGTCGAGGACGACGGCGTTCATGCCGACCAGCGCACGTTCGGCGACGGTCGCGTCGTGGACGATGGCGCTGTGGCCGACCGTCGAGTAGGGTTTCAGTTCGGCCTCCTCGTGGAGAACAGCGTTGTCCTGAACGTTAGCCCCCTCGCCGACGACGATCCGGCCGTGATCGCCGCGGAGCGTGGTGTTCGGCCAGACGCTCGCATCGTCCTCGATGACGACATCGCCGATGACGACCGCGGCTTCGTCGACGTACGCGGAGTCGGCCACCTGCGGTTCGGTCCCATTGAACGAACGGAGCATGTGAGGTCTTGTCTCGAGAACCGTCTTGAACCTGCCCATCACGGCCGGGCGGCGTGTCGGACTCGACGGGTGCGCGATTCTACCCGTATATCAGTAACTTGTCATAGGATGCGCTATTATAAAACCAGCATATTTTGGTATCATAGTTACGGCGGTCGTCGCAAAACATGCTGGATGGCGGCGCACTATGGTCCAGACAACAGCATCCTGCCGCCGCGCCAGTCCCACCGAACCAGCGGGTTCGGACTCCTGCCGTTCGTTCTTGCGCCGCTACGTCTCGTCCCGATCCGACAGCCGCTCGGAGAGCCGGTCGAATCGGTCCTGAATGGACTCCTGTCGTGTCCGTTCGGCCTCGGCCCGATACGTCGCCTCGAGCAGCCGCCTCTCATCGCGGTCGACGGTCACGGAGAAGACGGCCCCCTCGTGGCGG
>JGI12447J12854_1000093_pt1 | contig 29214 bp, 26 predicted proteins | sample A23P2SouthBayCA_2_FD_12854 | JGI IMG/M metagenome (IMG submission 12854)
CCGCCGATAATTCTCACCCAGCAGATAGACAGCACGGTCCCCGTCGAGCGGCTTGAGGCCGCCGGCTACGAGCCACGAACCCACCGAATGCGGACGAAGTACAGCTCGAACGATATGACGGTGTGGGTTCACGAGTCCTACGGCCGAGAAACGAACGCTTAACCCCGACGCTATGGAAGCGCGCGGTATGACGCTCACGTCACCAGGACCGACTGTCGGTGTTGTCGGCGGTGGCCAACTCGGCCGGATGCTGGGCGAGGCGGCCGCGCCGCTCGGCCTCGAACTGCTCGTGACCGACCCGACGCCGGACTGCCCGGCCGCGCCGGTCGTCCGCGACCAGCTCGTCGGCGACTTCGACGAGGAGGCGACCCTGCGGGAGCTCGCCGAGCGCGCCGACTACCTCACGTTCGAGATCGAACTGGCCGACCCGGACGTTCTCGAACGGGTCGCCGAGGAGACAGGGACACCGGTTCACCCCGCCCCCGAAACGCTCCGGACGATTCAGGACAAGCTCGTCCAGAAGCGCCGGCTGGCCGAGGCCGGCGTCCCGGTGCCGGCGTTCCGCGCCGTCGACACCGCCGACGACCTCCGCGAGGCCTGCGAGGAACTGGGCTACCCCGCGATGCTCAAGGCCCGGACCGGCGGCTACGACGGCCGCGGAAACATCCGCGTCGAGGGCCCGGAAGACGTCGAGGACGCTATCGACGCCATCGCCGGCCCCGCGATGGTTGAGGAGATGGTCGACTTCGAGCGCGAACTCGCGGTCATGGGCTGTCGCGGTGCGGACGAACGGGACACGTTCCCGGTCACCGAGACGATTCACCGGGAGGAGATCCTCCGCGAGTCCGTCGCGCCGGCCAGAGCGTCAGAAGCCGTCCGCGAGCGCGCACGAAATGTCGCGCACGACGTGCTCGACGTGATGGACGGCCGCGGCGTGTTCGGCATCGAACTGTTCGAGACGACCGACGGCGAGATTCTGCTCAACGAGATCGCACCGCGACCGCACAACTCCGGCCACTGGACTATCGAAGGGTGCCACACCTCGCAGTTCGAGCAACACCTGCGGGCCGTCACCGGCCGGCCGCTGGGGTCGACCGACCAGCGGTTCCCCACCGTCTCGACCAACATTCTCGGGGACGTTTCGGAGCGCCAGTCGGCAGAATTGCGGGGCGAAGACGGGGTACTGGAGACGCCGCGGGCACACCTGCACTGGTACGGCAAGCGCGAGGTGTACGAACTCCGGAAGATGGGGCACGTGACGCTGACGGCTGACGACCGCGACGGGCTGCTCGCCGGCGCGCGCGAACTCCGTGACGGACTGACCTTCGAGTGAGCGACACGGACTGACCGCGGGGTCTTCTGCAGTCCGGAACCGAGCGGCCTTTGAATATGCGGTCCTGAGTCACGGTATGGACCGACGGGATTTCCTCCGCGCGGCCGGCCCGGCGGCGGTCGCAGGGCTCGCCGGCTGCCTCGGCGGTGGGAGCGCTGACACCGACTACGACGTGGGGATGTCCGCGAAGGCGTTTCGCCCGGTTCGCATCGCCGTCGAACCGGGGACGACCGTCCGCTGGCTCAACACGAGCAAGCAGGGCCACTCGGTCACGGCCTACGAGGACGACATCCCCGAGGAGGCCGACTACTTCGCCTCCGGCGGCTTCGACACCGAGCAGGCGGCCCGCGACAACTGGGGGAGTTCCTCCGGCGGGACGATGTTCGAGGGTGACGATTTCACGCACACCTTCGAGGTGCTCGGCGAACATCCCTACTTCTGTATCCCACACGAGCGAGCCGGGATGGTCGGGACCGTCGTCGTGACCGAGAACCCGGAGACGGAGACGAGCAGCGAGTAGCGGCGCTCTCTCTGTCGGGTTCCCCGTCCGCGTTGCGTACTTTTTCGGTGCGGTACTGTCCGTTATCGGTCACAGACTCGAAAATACAGTCTCCCATCATACGTCGCAGAATCAGCTCCGTCTGCCGCGTGCTAGAGCTCGTTCTCTCACTGCGGCGGAAAAATCGAACGTCGGTGTTGTAACGTGTTAGGCTTCGACGTCGACGTCTTCCTCGTCCACGTCGACCGCCGTCTCCTCTTCGGCGGCGACTTCTTCCGGCCGCGCTTCGAGCGTGGTCTTCTTGATCTCGACGCGTCGGAGCGGGTAGATGTCCTTGGCCTCGCCGTAGATGGCCGAGGAGAGGCGCCCTTCGACGACGCTGTCGACGAGCTGTTCGAAGGTACGGTCCTTGGCCGTCTCCCGAACGAGGTCGATCATCGTCCGGCGGATGGCCTTCTCCTGGGAGGCGTCGGCCTTCTTCGTCGTCACGGCGACCGGCTGGATCTGGACGCGGTAGTCGTCCGTGGTCAGCACGGTGATGTAGGCCTCGACCTTCGAGGAGCCCCGTCGGACGAGCGAGCGGAGGTAGTCCCGCGTGAGCTCGTGGCGGATGAACTCCGTGTACGCCGTGTCCGAGGCGACCTCGTTGATCTTGAAGGTCAGCTTCGTGTTGTTCTCGCTGGCGTCGTTGGTCAGTTCGCCGAGCGTTGTTTCGATGGTGCGTCCGAGCACCTTGTCCGGTTCGTCTGCCGGTGTCTTACCGAGAACCTCCCGGTCGAACTGCTCGGGAGCCTGCACGGTGTACCACCGTTTCTGTTCTGTGCGCTTGGAAACGCTTCGTTCACTCATGGTTGGATTGTGTGTGTTGGTCTGCGAGCTGTGCTGCAACCCGGATGTTGACGACGTAGTCGTCGACGGTCGCCTGCAGGCCGCTGGTCGAGTCGCGCTCGACGGTCGTGACCACGGCGTTGCCCTCGACGCGCGTGGTCATTTCGTCGGTGTTGTCCGGCCGCACCGCGCGTGCGACGCGTTCGGGCGAGTCGTGCGTCGTGCGAATCTCCGCCCGTCTCATACTGCCTCCCGGAACGCTTCGATGAAGTCGGCCGTCGAGGCGTCGAACCGAGCGCGCGCCCGGTTGCCGGTCCCGACAGCGTCGCCGCCGACCGTCTCGGTGGCGGCGTGCATCGTCTCGGAGATATCCCGGCCGTCCGTGGCCCGGGCCGCGGCCTCCGTGTCGGTGACGACGAGCGTCACCGGTTCCGGTGCGCGGTAGTCCGCGAACAGTCTGGCGACGGTGCCGGTCGGCATCGCGTCGCCGCGGGCGACGAACAGACCGTCGTACCGGCCCGTGGTCGCCGCTGACACCGCTTCGTGGGCGCGCGTGGCGTGACTGCGCCAGGCGGCCAAGGCGTCCTCGCGGACGGCCTCGTGGCCGAGCGCGAGCGCGACGGCAGTGCCGGGCTCTTCCCGAGCGACGGCGTCGAGCACGTCGGCGTACCCGCCGACCGTCTCGAAGGGGCCGCCCACCGTTGGTCGGAGCGCGCGCTGGACCGCGTCGGCGGCCCGTGGCGGCGCGTCCGCGGTGACGGCCAGCGCGATCAGCGACGCGAGGCGGCGGTGGTCGTCGGCCGAGAGGTCCGCAGACTGAATCCGGTCCGCGTCGAGGCCCAGGTCGGCGAGCGTGGCCCGCGCTGCGTCGGCGTCGCCCGAGAAGGGCGCGACGAACAGCGTCGAATGGGCCAGCCCGTCCGCGAGGTCTGCCGTCGGCACGGCGACCCCGGGCCGGTGTTCGAGCCCCGCCTGCTCGGCGGCTTCAGCGACGGTCCCGTCGACCGCCCCGGCGGCAATCGTGCCGGCCAGGGCGAGCGCGGGATCGGTCGTCGCGCCAAGCTCGCGGGTGGTCTCGAAGGCAGTCGCGGCGGCGCGGTCGGTCAGCGTCACGTCGGCGGTCGGCTGCGTGCGACCGATGGCGATAGTGATGTCGGTCTCCGTGGTCCGGTCGGGATCCTCGAACGGGCGGACGACGCTCGCCTGGAACGGTGTGTCATCGAGCGCCCGTGCCAGCAGGCCAGTCGCAGCCAGCGCCTCACCGGTCGCGTCGCTGACGAGGCGCACGAAGGCGGCCTCGCGAAGCGACCCGGCGAGGTCGCTGGGGGACGTGGCTGGTGTCGGTTCCCGACCGGTCGCCGACATCTATTCGAGACCCAGCGCTTCGACAGCGTTGTCGTAGCTGTAGGTGAAGTCCTCGTCGACCTCGTCGCCGCGGTAGTAGTCGATGAGGCGTCGGATCTTCGCCTGCGTGTTCTGGAGCGCGCGCTTGTTCTGGTAGTCACCGGGGTTCTCGTCCATGTGGTCGCGAAGGCGGACGGCCCGCTCGAGCAGGTTCCGAAGGTCCTCCGGCAGGTCCGGCTCGGCCTCGTTCTCCTCGAGAATCTCGGTGACTTTCTTGCCGGTCGCGAGTGAGACGTCAGGGATCGGCGTACCCTGAACGCCCTCGTCACGCAGCTTCAGGCCGATCTCGCTGGGCGAGTGGCCCTGTTCGGCCAGTTCGACGACGCGCTCTTCGATGGCGTCCTCGTCGACGTCACTCCACTCCGGGGGTTCGTCTGCCGCCGGTTTGTCCGAGTCGGACGAACCGCGGCGGCGTGTATGCATTCGTGCCATTGTAATCTGGTTGGAACGGCACAGACCGCTGTGCTGCAACAGGTTTCGATGCGGTGTTGGCGCTGGTGCGCCGAACACGGCCGCAATCCCAAGCCGCGGAAACCCACGGCGAGTCAGATTTGCGGTCGTGCAGTTCCCGTTGTGGAGTCGACGGTCACGCGACTAAACCGTTTTCATCTCACCACGGGCCGTCAGGCCGTCTACTCCCCTGGCCGCTTATTTTATACGCAAAGAGATGCTCCACAGGGTATGCATAACGGTCGGGCAACAAATCGGGGACAAAGTGGCCCGCTCGGGCTCATCCTCGTGTTCGCCCTCGTCATTGCCTCGACGACGGCTGTTGTCGTCGTCGGTGCGGAGGCCATTACCACTACGCAGGGCCAACTGGATGTCGAGCGCACCGAGAACACGATGACGCAGTTCGACTCAAAGGTCGCGCTCGTCGCCCTCGGGCAGTCGAGCGTCCAGCAGGTCGACTTGCCCGCCAGCGGTGGCTCCGCGTACGACGTTCGCGGGGACGCTGGGTGGATGAACATCACCTACACCAACGCCTCCGGGGATGTAACGACCATCAGGAACGGGTCCCTCGGGGCGGTCGTCTACGACGGGGACGGGACGGAGATCGCGTATCAGGGTGGCGGCGTATGGCGGACCGACGCCGACGGCCAGGCGGTTATGATCTCGCCGCCGGAGTTCCACTATCGGAGTCGAACGCTGACGCTCCCCCTTGTGACGGTCTCTGGCAATGAGACCATCGAGAGACAAGCCGCCGTCACGCGCACCGACACGACCCAGCACTTCCCCGACAGGGCCCGGGACGAGGCCTTGCGGAACCCGCTCAACGGGAGCGATATCAACGTCACCGTCCAGAGCGACTACTACCGCGCCTGGGGGACCTATTTCGAGGAACGGACCGACGGGACAGTCACGTACGACCACTCGAAGAAGACAGTGACTGCCGAGCTCGTCATCCCGTTCAGCGCGTCCTTCAATAACGTCGCTGCCACGACAGACCCCAGCGGGTTGTCGATAAAGGGAGCAGGGTCCCCGCCGTCGCCGTACAGCCAGGGTATCAGTTTCCCATCCGTCGATTCCAGAATCGAAGACAAGATCGATGACTGTGAAAGCGGTGGGGGTTGTGACGACACAGAACCATCGACGATCAACAGTCCAGGCACGTATTACTACGATACTGATCCGGGGAGTTTGACGGTCGACAATCCCGGGGGGAACGTCACGATTGTGGTAAACGACGACTTCACGTCCGATACCGTCGAAATAAACGGCGTCGGTGACGATGAAGTCGTGACCGTTTACGTGCGACGGAGTCTCACGCTCACCAATCAGATGAATAAAAACGACGGCGACCCGACTGACCTCAAAACGCTCGTTCACTCGGACGGAGCTGTCGAACTAAAGGGGGGCACGATGTACGTCGGTGTTCTGATCGCGCCCGGTTCGACCTGCGAACAGCGTGGGTCCGGAACCGTGGAGGGGGGCCTCATCTGTAAACAGATAGGCATCCGTGGCAACCCGTCGAACACATTCGATTACGACCCTGCTATTCAAGATATGGGGCTTGATTTGACGGATCCCAGCGACACGCAGATCACGTATCTCCACGTCTCCACCAACGACGTGAATGTGACCAACGGCTGACTACCGCTCGATGTCGATCTGTATGTCGTGGCTGACGACATACGCGCGCTCGACTGACCCACTCGTCGGATACTCACAGCGCATCATCGTCTGTGTCTGAGTAGGGCAGTCAAAGCCCTGTCCGAGGAAGTAATCGGCCCACAGCGGCGCTCGCGGCGACTCGATCCTGATGGAGACATTGCTCGCTACGCCCCCAGTGTTGTTGTACCGGTTGGCGGAGCCGTCGTTGAGCGTCCGGACGAGTGCGGTCGACCCGCCGACGCTGGTCTGGCTCGACGACCGGAGGGCGACCATGTTGAGCAGGAGGCGGTCGTTCCGGACCACGTGCGGGGGCTGTCGGACGACGAGACCGCCGTCCGGGTTCGTCCTGAAGACGGCCCCCATGTTGTACACAAGGCGCTGGTCGCGGTCGTTGCGGTAGACGATAGGTGTCGAAGTCCGGTTCAGGACGGGGGTCCCGTTGACGGTCACGTTTACTGTTGTCTCCTCGGCGGTGTAGACGGTTGACTCACCCACGCTGATCTCTGTCGCTCTGCTCGGGGCCCCTCGCATGTACACGTCAGCGACGTTGTCGGCGAGAATGTCGAAGGCCCGCTCCGCGTTGTCGAGTTGCTCGTTTTGCTTCACGTCCTCCAGCATGCCGAGCCCGCTGACGGAGACGACGGCGACCGCGGAAATGATGAGGGTGAACACGAGTACGTATCCGAGGACTTCACTCACTGCGCGATTGTCCATCGGCTCACCCATCGTGTACCTCCAGCGCATCGCTTGACCCGTTGTAAGCAACCTCGATGACCCCGCCATCGACAGTCGATTCCCGAAGGGTCGTTCGGTTCGTCACGCTCACCGTGACCCTGACTTCAGGGGCAGTCGATGTCAGTACGAGCCGTTCCGAACTCGGGTCGAGAGACAGCCGATAGCTGCTTCCGGACACCCGCTCGGGAAACGTCTGTCGGGTGGTGGCCGTCAGCGACTCATTGCGACTGTCCGCTGCCATGACCATTCTGTCGACACGGGCGAAGTCCGCAGCCACCTGCTGGCCGATAACCGACAGTTCCTCTCTGATGACGCTCTCTTGCCGTTCCTCGACGAAGCCAGTCCCGGCTATCAACAGCCCGGTCACCAGAATGGCCGTTATCGCCAGCGTGAGGGCGTACCCGAGCGGCGTCGAGACGGCGCGGGTTTCACGCATCTGGCTCACCCGGTGCGACCCGCACCGTCGTATTGTACCACACGTCCGGTCCGTCGTACGCGAACCGGACTTCCGTGTCGTAGATGGCGTTGTTACCGCCATCGTACGCGACCATCTCAAACTCTCCGCTCGTATAGTTCGTGTTCTCGAAGTGGACAGCGTAGTTGCTTCCGCTATCGAGTACGCCGTTCCCGAACCAGAAGTTCGTGCCACTGGCGTTTCGCCGCAGGGCATCGCAGGGCTGGTCGTTTACCAGTCCGGCAGTCACCGCAATGCGGTTCTCCCCCGCTGACGGGACCGAGCAGTGTTCGGTCCGGTTCTCCGACGCGGTTGTTCCGTTCCGAAGCGTTTTGATATGTACATCACCGGAGGCCTCCCAGATTCGTGCCCGCCAACTGTTCCGGTCACCACTGGCTGCTGTATCGTTAACCTTCACAACGAGCGGGTTACTCTCGCCGGGGAGCCCAGAGGAGTCGAACTCCAGTCCGCGGGTCCCGTTTGCACCCGGGACTCGCGCTATGCCGTCAGCGACGGTGTAGTTGTTCTCCGTCCTGTCGATACTTCCGTTGATCCGTGTCCCGCTCCGATGGTTGACGTAGGTGGCGTTGACAAGTGTCCCAGAGGTAGCCGACAGGGACTCGGTCTGTGTACTCACGTTCCGCAGGCTTCTGTTGAACGCATCGACCGGGGACGACGCGTCGTAGTAGTTCGCTTGCTTGATGGCCGCGCCAACGTTTGCCTCCGTTGCTGCCCTCGCTGCCAGCGCCCCGTCACTTCCGGCTGTCTCGCCCCGACTCGCGAGGTTCTCGGTAAAAATGGCCGAGTTGACCACCAGCGCCAGCCCGATGAAGACAAGTGCGAGCGCGAGTCCGGCAACGAGTAGCAGTTGTCCCCGGCTGTCGTCTCTCAGATGCGCCACGAGACCACCTCCACACGGACCGTATTGTAAACATGGGCTCCCCTGTCCGGGACGGGGAACCCCGACGCTTCCGACAGTGTCGTCTCGTTTTGCGTCCCGTCAGTGTCGTACAGGTGGTCGTCGTCCGTCAGCGTGACAGTGTACGAGGCCGATACCGCGTTGTCGCTCGGCCGGCCGTTGTACAGGTAGATGATCGGGCTCCGGCTCCTGTCACCACGGAACCGGATGTAGACGTTGTACGCGATGCCCCGATCGTCGAAGACCCGCTCCAGCATCCCCCCGAACGTGTTGTCCGGCGGCGTGCTGGCGTACACGCCAAGCCCTGTCTCGCTCGCGTTGTGGTACTGGGCGCTGCTGTTGTTCCAGTACAACAGCGCCGGCTTGAGCGCGTTCCGTTCCGCTGCGGTCGCTAACAGCCCGTCGCTGATCGCCTGCTGTTGGTTCTCAATGTGCTGGCTTGACGTACTCGCAGACAGCGGTGTTACTGCCGTCATCTGCAGCGCGAAGATTAGCCCCGTGAGGAGGACAAGACTGGCGACGATAGCCTCTAATGTGTGTGCTTGGCCCCGCATCTACCACACCTCCACGATGACGGTCACGTCTTCCCCGTTTACCCAGACGACCCGCAACGCCGTTACGGTCGCCTCGTTGTCCGCCGGCACCGGCTGCCCACGTCTCAGGTTCACATTGGCGTTCGTCCCGGCATTCGGACAGGCCGTCGCCGCGACCAACGAGTCATCGCTGTTGTCCCAGCAGAGCGTCTCCCTAGCTGTCGCCGTCGACGAGGCGTTCCCGACGAGGGTCACGTTGACGTTCTGCGTCGCCGGATCAAGGCCGAGTTGTTCGGCGACGGGTGCTGGCGCGAACGCACATGCGGTCCCGTTATCGAAGAACTGGACTGTACAATCCGTCCGCAGCGTGTACGGGCTACGTGGTGATCCGAGTACCGACTTGGTGAGATGGTCGACAGCCCGGTCTGCAGTTACGGTCTCTGTCTGTGCGCTGGCCGTAAACGGCGACAGCAATCCAGGAACGAACAGGAAGATGAAGATGAGGACCCCGAGAAAGAGGCTAATGCCGATAGCGAAATCGAGGTTCGTCTGGCCCCGTGACGTGGCTCCTGCTCGTGAGTCTTCATTTGAACGCGTGTGTGTCCTGTCCCGTTGCATGCTCACTCCGGCTCTGGTAGTGTCTGGTTGTCTCTGACACTGGATACTCTTGTACATTGCGGCCCCCTAGATACGATGAGGACGGGACTGACTCACACCCCCGCAACGGTTCGATGCCTTTATCAAAAGCCACTGGATACGATTAGGTGCGACGCGGGCTCGTAGATCAGGGGTAGATCACTCCCTTGGCATGGGAGAGGCCCCGGGTTCAAATCCCGGCGAGTCCATCCTTATTTTACCGTCTTAAGCAGGGAACTGGTATCTGATTAGCAGCCTTGTCCGTCTGGAGCGGATACCCGGGATTGTGTCGGCTCTAGTTCGACCATCGCAGCCACGGTTTAGCTTTAGCGCCGAGTCGACAGTGTATTACAAATATAATATAATGTGAAGAGTCAGCTACCTCCGCCGGAGGCAACGCTGCTTCCGGATTGAGAACCTATAGATCAAGACTGGTAGCCTATGGTAGATGTTTCATTAAAATAATGTGGAACAGTACATTTATGTGTAATAGTTGGTATGTAATTGAGTATGTTCGAGTGGGGCAGCCGGGGGGCTGGAGACCGGGGTGTATCGCACGTTCTTGGTGTGGTGTTGTTGGCAAGCGTAGTTATCGTCGGTGCCGTGCTGATCGTGCAAGTGGGCCAGCAGACTATCGGGGATGTCAACGACGACGCGAACGTCGAGCTTGCTGAGGAAGTGATGCTGTCGGTTGACCAGAGCTTCCAGCGGTCGAACACCGACGAATCAGTCGAGATCCCTGACCGAGTGCGGTCCGACGTTGGCGTGTCGAACAAGGCGAGGTACAATCTGACACTGAACGGACGCCCGGCCTGTTCGACGGGGAACCGCTCGTTGCAGACGATGCGGTATCAGAAAAACGGACAGCAGGTCGGTTACCAGGGCGGGGGCGTGTGGCGGATGACCGACTCGGGTGCGACGATGTCGTCGCCGCCGGCGGTGAACTACGACGAAGGGGCGCTGTCGGTATCCTTTGCGAACATCTCGGGACAGCAGATCGAGGGGGGTTCGGTTTCGATCCAGTCGAACGCGACGGCCAAGCGGTCACACCAGGCGGCACTGCAAATTGCGATGTTCACCAACCGCTCCTATGAGGAAGTACAGACTGGAACCGCATTGCCGCGGAAACAGGTTTGCCTGCCGTCAAGAGTAAAGAACGCTACGCTGACTATCGACAATAGCACTTACGCACGTGCGTGGGCAGACTGGGCAGCTAGTACATACGATGACAAGTACGTCACCGTTACACCAGACACAGTTGCATCCGGCGAAACAGTCCATATTCGCTTTGCACTCGGTGACGTGTCGGACCCAAAGTTCGATGTCAACGACATGCGGGTGACGCATAACCAGAACGGTCCCGGGGCAAACGTCTCTGCAACCATTCACAACACCGGCGGTCTACGGTCCACCCAAGATGTCATCATTGAGCACAACCGCTCTGGAACACCGACCCGAGTCGTTCGCACAGTCACCTTAGCCGGTGACCAGTCGAAACGGGTTAATGCGACTGTCGGGCTTACAGACGCTACACACAATATTTCAGTCACAACGGATGCGGCAGCCGAGAACGAGACTATCGTCGCAGAGGGACCCAATCCGAAACCAACTCTTCAAATCACGGATCAGAACTTCCCGGTTAGCTCGCGTCTCAATGCAGCGCCGCCAGCAACTATCACGGTTACCAACACGGGCGATATGACGGCCGATCAGACAGTCACATTCTTTGTTAATGGATCGGAGAATGCAACACGCTCGGTATTAGTCCACCCTAGCGAAGAACAAACCCTTGATTTCAGCTCCTCGCTCCCGACCGGCGAAAATGGCACTTACGAGCTATCTGTGGAGACAAACGACAGCAGGTACAATCAACCGATGGACGACGGGGAGTACTTTGAGGTTGGATACTCCGGGGTCTTCGAAGTTACGTCTGTGTCTCCACCTGGAGGTCTCACCAGCGGTGACTCCGCAACCGTAGAGGCGACAATCGATAACACCGGCGTAATCCAGAAATCCGATACCGTCGAGATACGGATCGAGAACGCAACGACCGGTGCGACCGTTGCCTCGAAGACAACTAATCTCGCCCTTGAAGGCACATTGTCGGGAAGTGAATCGGAAACAGTATCACTGACCACCGCCCCGATCAACGTTGATTCAACGCAGCACTTCACGTACATTATTGACACGGCAGACGATGCGGAAACGGGTTCGTTTGCTGTCGGTGCGACGGCGCCGCCGACTTTCGAGATAACCAATGCGGATGTGGACAACCCCGTGAACACCAGCGGACAGACGACGGTTGAAGTTACTGTGGCAAACACCGGTGGCACAGCCGGTGAACAGGACATAACTATCGACGTAGATGGCTTTCAGGTAGCAGGCGAAACAGAGCAACTGGACCCCGGTGAGTCAGTCACGCTTGACCGGCAGGTCACTGCACCGGACACATACGGCCAGTACCCGGTTACGGTTGCTACAGCCAATCGCTCGCGTGTCCTAACGCTGATTGCTCAACCGGATTCGTCCGTCGAAATAAATGGGTCGACAGTCACTGTCAAGCAGGCTGTCAACGCATCAGTCGTTCTGAAAGGATCCGATCTCGAATTCCTCGGCAGCGAACCAAGGTCCGACGTGATGAGCATCAGGCACTGGCCAGTGACGATGTCGTTGTTCGTCCGGAACGATTCCGACAGTCAATCAATTGGCCTCTGGCGGGACTACGAAAACGGTGATGTCAACGGCCCCTACGCTGAGCGAAGACAGGTTTCGGATGACTACGAGAATCCGTACAGTTACGCGGGTTCGTTTGACCCCGGAACCGATATCTCCGTTTTCGCCAAATCACACGGTTGTGAATGGACAAAAAAGAGATATGATTATGACGATGATAGTGACTCTGAAGAATATTACGTCCGTAAGTGGAAGAATCCGAAAATTACGCTGGCCGGATATGAAACCAGATACTGTGCCAACGATGATTGGACCGACTGGCTCACAGTTAGCGAGACCCAGAACAGTGGGAATCTCGAGATTCGTGGTGACGGCGACCCACTCCCAGCCTTCGAGCAGGCAGCGGACTACCAGCGGGGAGTCAACGACGTGCTCGGTGACCGCGTAAACGAGAGCGGTCATCTCCAGTTGGCTGACGGCGAGCAAGCGTTTTTCTACGAACTCTCCATCGCAGACGCGAACCCGGAGAAGGCAAAGGACCCGGGCGACCCGGACTACAACGACGCGGTTATCCTGTTTAAAATCAATTCAATCGAGAAGAGCGTCAACAGAGGTCCGGCATTCCAACTTGACGATGTCGACGCACCCGCTCGCGTTGACGAAACGACCGACGCCACGGCGACGGCCGAAGTGACGAATGTGGGTGATATGACTGGCGAAGTTACCCTGGAGGGTAGTTTTGACGGTGGCAGTGTTGGGACAAAATCCGTAACACTTGATCCGAATGAGACCACGTCGGTTACGCTCACGCTCCCAACTAGTTCGAAGGCATCTGGGATCAGCTATCCGTACACGGTCTCTGTCGTCGATTCACCACAGGCAGGTGGCGGAAATATCCATGTGGGAGATACTACAGACCAGTTCATGCAAGTCGACTCGGTCCGAGCGCCGAGAGTCATCGACAGCGACGACACCGCGACGGCAACCGTCAACGTCACCAACGTCGGTGGGAAGGGTGGAACGGACACGGTTGTCCTCCGAGCGAAAAACACGGACGATCCCAGCCCGTCGTTCACTACCGTCGACTCAGAGGCCATGTCGACGAAACTCACCCCTGGCGACACGCGGCAGTTTACGCTCGATATGCCCACCAGCCGCGGCAACTACACCTACTACGTCGAAACGTCGAACTCCACGTCCCCGGAACAGTCGTTCTTCGTGGGGCAATCGAACTTCGTCGTCAACGACACGCAGTCAGTCAACATCGGCGCGGAGACCTACAACACCTCGGGGCTTATCGAACGCCGCGGCGGCGCGCAACGGATGACCGTCGAGGTGCAAAACAACGGAACTGTCGGCGACGAGCGGGAAGTGAGCCTCACCATCAAAAACAAAAGCGACGGGTCGACCGTTTTCGCCGGCTCCAAGATGGTCACCGCCGGGAGCGGAGACTTGACCAATACCGATCCGTACCCGGCGTGGGCGGGCTACGATGTCGATCTCGACCCCGGCTACTACACCTACGAGGTGACTGTGTACGACGAGACAGCTAGCGGCACCGAGGCCGATACCGCAACAGGCGAAATATACCTCAAGAACGTCGACGAAACCGGTGCAACTGGCAACGACTCGCCAATTACGGTTGACTCTGACACGGTGACACTCGGCGGCTAAGCGGTCGTAGCGGCACTGTTTTTTGCAGTCGCTTTTCGTCGCCGACGTTTCACAGGGAGGGCAGCACGACGACTTCTGAGGGAGTCGACCGTTAGCGATGTCTCTCACCGGGTGTGCGGAAAGAAAAACTGAGCTGTGTGGTGACCGAATTAGCCGAAGAGTTCGCCGAGGCCTTCGCCGCTTGCCTCGTCGTCCTCGTCGTCATCGTCGTCGCCGCCGTCGTCGGCAGCCTCTTCTTCGGCTTCTTCCTCGGCCTCGTCGGACTCGTCAGCGTCACCCTCTGCGGGTGCGGCCGCGCCGCCGCTTGCCGGCACCGGTGCCGCAGCGGCCTGGTCGACGGCCTCCTCGATGTCGACGTCCTCGAGGGCGGCGACGAGGGCCTTGACGCGGGACTCCTCGACGTCGACGCCAGCGGCGTCGAGCACGTCTGTGAGGTTGTCTTCGTTGATTTCTTCGCCCGATTCGTTCAGGATGAGTGCAGCGTATACGTATTCCATTGTTGTCGTGTGAGTTGTTAGAACATCTCTCCGAGTGCGTCGCCGGCGTCGCCGTCATCGTCGTCCTCGTCGGCCTCTTCGGCCGCGTCGGAATCGGCGTCCGCCTCGTCCTCGGATGCGGTGTCCTCGTCTTGGTCGTCAGTCGGTTCTTCAGTAGCCACGTCGGTCTCGACGCCCTGGAGGTCCTCTGGGAGTGCCTCTTCGTCGTCTATCTGCGAGGCGAGCGCACGGACCTGTGCGTCAGCCTTGCTCACGAGGTCAGGCACGACTTCGGGGTCCTCGATGGCCGCCTGGAGCGCGAGGCTCTTGGCGTTGCCACGAGCGGACTGGAGCATCGTCGGGGCCGTCGTCGCGGTCGGGTAATCGGCGTTGACCGAGAGATTGAATGCTCGGCCGGCAGCCGCCTGGATGTCGCTCCGGTACTCGTCGACGTCGAGTTCCAGTTCCTCGGGTTCGAACAGCACGCCGTCGGCGAAGACGGCGCGAAGGTCGAGACCGACCTCCTTCGGTTCGATACCGAGTTCGTTCAGCACGTTCGCGAGTTCCTGGGAGACTTCCTCGCCGGTGTCAAGCACCGTCGAGTCAGACAGGACCTGAATGGAGCCTTCCTGGATGCGTGCGTCGGCACCCACGCTCTGGAGTTCGCCGACGAACGGACCGGGGTCGACGCCCGTGTCGCCTTCCGGAATCACGATGTCGTTCGGGGCCACCTCGCCGGCACCGATGGGTGCGGGCGTCTTGGAGGCCTCGAGTTCCTGAAACAGCGAGAACGGGTTATCGTCGGTCCCGATGAGCCCGACCTGCCCGGTGATGTAGCTGTTGAGGTCTTCGAGTCCGTCGTCGACTTCGTCGAGCGCACGCTCGAGCAGCGTGTTCCGGGAGACGCGAAGTTCGGCGGTCCCGTGCAGGTCACGTCGCATGTCCTGCAGCTGTCGTGACGGAATCCCGGCGATGTTGACGACGCCGACGCTCTCGTAGGACTCGATCATCTCTACGATGGCGTCGACCTCTTCCTGCTTCCACTCGGGAATGGTCTCGGTCTTGCGTTCGGATTCGGCGCTCATATCAGGCCACCTCCATCGCAGGCCCCATCGTCGTCTTCACGTAGACGCTGTCGATGTTGAGCGGGCCCTTCTCGAGGTCCGCGTGCAGACGGCGGAGGATAACGTCGATGTTGTCCGAGATATCTTCGGCGGACATGTCCTCCGCGCCGACCCGCGTGTGGAACGTTCGCCGTTCCCCGCTGCGGAGCTGCACGGTGTTTTTCATGCGTTCGATGACCTCGACGACGTCGTCGTCGGGGTCGAGCGGTTCCGGCATCTTCCCACGCGGACCGAGGACGGTCCCGAGGTAGCGACCGATGTCCTGCATCAGATCCTTCTCCGCGATGAAGAAGTCAGTGTCATCGGCGAGGTCCTTGGCGGCGTCGTCGTCGCCACCCAGTTCCTCGAGTTCGTCCTCGTCGAGTACGTCGTCTGCGACTTCCTCGGCACGGAGGGCGGTTTCGCCCTCGGCGAAGACCACGATAGTGGTCTCCTGGCCGGTGCCAGCAGGAAGCACGACGGACTCGTCGACGCGGTTCGACGGGTCGTTAAGATCTAAGTCGCGCAGGTTCACAGCGAGGTCGACCGTTTCGCGGAAGTTCCGCTCAGGTGCGTCCTCGAGTGCGCGCGAGACTGCGTTCTCTATTTCCTGATCTGCCATTGTTCACCTCCGTAGTACGCCAATCGGCTTCTACGGGTCAGTGAAACAGGCGGATGCCTGTCTCGTGCGGGTAGACGCCAATGCGACACTTAAACCCGTCGAACCAGCCCAAGGACCGCTGACGGGCGTGTTTCCGGTTCTCAGGGTCCGGTCGTCAATCGGGGTCCCGCCGACAGTGCAGTGGCTCAACAGCGTCGAAAGCAAGGGAAAACACACGCCAGTCGCACAGCAGTCCGACTTACGCTTGTGCTTCGGCCGCGAACACGTCGTCGTACTCGCCCGCGTCGATGCGTTCCTTGAACTCGCGTGGGTTTTCGCCTTCGATGGTGACACCAAGGGAGGTACACGTCCCGACGACCTCCTTCGCGGCGTTCTTCAGGTCGTAGGAGAGCAGGTCGGGATGCTTCTGCTCGGCGATCTGTTTGACCTGGTCGACGGAGAGGTCAGCGACGAAGTCCTCTTGCGGTTCGCCGCTGCCAGTCTCGAAGCCGGCCTCGTCCTTGATGAGTTCGGCCGTCGGCGGGACACCGACCTCGATCTCGAAGGAGCCGTCGTCGTCGTACTCGACGGTCACGGGGACTTCGGTGCCGTCGAACGCTGCCGTCTGGTCGTTGATCTCCTGTACGACTGCCTGCACGTCCACCGGTGTCGGGCCGAGTTCCGGACCGAGTGGCGGGCCAGGGTTGGCCTCTCCACCGGGAACGAGGACTTCGATAGTTCCAGCCATACATAGTGGAATCCTCGCGGCGGTTTAAAGGATTGCGTTTCACGGATCGCCCCGTGAGGGCTCCACACGCACGAACGCTCACCGTTTGGAACCTATCGACAGAACGGCCAACGCGACAAAGAATAAAATCGCCGCCAACTCAGGCGAACGTCACGCCGTGCCGCGCGAGGAAATCGCTCGCGTCTTTGATTTCGACCGGGGAGCCGAGTATCCGGACCTGTTCACCTTCGTGGTGAACGCTCACGGTGAACCGCTGTTCTAACTCCTCGCGGATGCCGTCGAGCGCACCGACTGGCAGCAGTATCTGCGTGCTGTCGCGGAACCGACTCGCCGCTCCCATTATCGACACATGACGGAGGGTAGCGTATAGGTGTGTCGAATTACATGAGTGTCGTTTGACCATTCTGAACGGCAGGACGACAACGTTCACACGGACCGAGGGGGGGGGAGCGTCGGCAAGGGAGGAAAGCCTTATTCGGTGCGAGGGGCCGACATACACCTAATGGGGCTCGAAGAGGAGATTCAGGAACTCGAAGACGAAATCGCCAGCACTCCCTACAACAAGTCTACAGAGGCCCATATCGGTCGGCTGAAGTCCAAGCTCGCGGAAAAAAAGGAGAAGCTCGAACAGCAGGCCTCTTCTGGCGGCGGCGGTGGCTACGGCGTCGAGAAGCACGGCGACGCGACCGTCGCGCTCGTCGGGTTCCCCAGCGTCGGGAAGTCGACGCTACTGAACGCCCTCACCAACGCCGAGTCCGAGACCGGCGCGTACGAGTTCACGACGCTCGATGTGTATCCCGGGATGCTCAAGTACAAGGGGGCGAACATCCAGATACTCGACGTTCCCGGACTCATCGAGGGCGCTGCCGGCGGCCGCGGTGGCGGCAAGGAAGTGCTATCCGTCGTGCGGACCGCCGACCTCATCGTCTTTCTCATCTCCGTCTTCGAGATCGACCAGTACGACCGACTCAGCGAAGAGCTGTACAAGAACAAGATCCGACTCGACCAAGACCCGCCGTGGGTCAACGTCCGGAAAAAGGGCAAGGACGGGATTTCAGTCAACACGGCCTCCGGCGTCGAACTCGACGACGAGACGGTCAAAGCCGTCCTGCGCGAGCACGGCTACGTCAACGCCGACGTGACCATCGGCGAACAGATCGACATCGACCAGCTCATCGACGGCGTGATGGACAATCGCGTCTACCTGCCCTCCCTCGTCACCGTCAACAAGGCCGACCTCATCGAGCCCGACTACCTGCCCAAAGTCGAAGACGAACTCCGGGAGCGGGACATCGATCCCGACGAGGCAATCTTCATCAGCGCCGAGGAGGAGAAAGGGCTCGACAGCCTCAAAGAGCGCATCTGGGAGGAACTCGGCCTTATCCGGATCTACATGGACAAGCCGGGCCGGGGTGTCGACCGCGAGGAACCGCTGATACTCCGCGAGGGCGACACCGTCGACGACGCTTGCGAGAAACTCGGCGGGAGCTTCGACGAGCGGTTCCGCTTCGCCCGCGTGACCGGTCCGAGTGCCAAGCACGACGAACAGCAGGTCGGGCGCGACCACGAACTCGCGGACGAGGACATCTTACGCATTGTCGCCAACCGCTAGGATCGTCGCACGCCGGCCTCCGCGTGCACGCGAGTAATAACAGCCGTCGGCAGCTCACTCGGCCGTCGGAATTACGCATGGGGAAAGTAGATGCGTTCATGCGTGTGGAACCCCGTAACCAGATATGGACCGCGGTCCCCGACGCCGTCTTATCGCCGTCGTCGTTGCCGGCCTCGTCCCCTGGACAGTGGTGCTGATCGGGGCGGAACTGACGCTCGTCTTCTCGTTTGGGCTGTTCAACACGAACCCGCCAGAGCTGCTCTCGGTCTACAGCTACTTCGTCCGGTTTACCGGCGTACTCCCGCAGTTTATCGAATCGTGGGGTTCGGGCGTCCTGCTGTATGCCTTTGCCCTGGCCAGCGCCGTTGCCGGTGTTGTCTGGCGCGAGGACGTTCGGCTCACTGCCCTCGCTCTCGCAGGTGCGGGCCTGTCCCAGATTCCCGTGGTTCTGGGATTCAACAGGCGACTCAACTACGTGGCTGTCCCGGTCGGTTGCATCGTCCTGCTCGCCGTCGCCTGGTGGTACTACCTGCCGGCCATCCGGGCCGACACAGCGACGAAGTGACCCGCGGTATCGAATCCGGACGGAACCACCTGTGGCGGTAGCCTTTTCGCTCGCTCGCACCATGTGCCGTGTATGTGGTCACTCGATCATACGATGATGCGCGTCGAAGACTTGGACGCGTCGCTGGACTGGTACACGACACACCTTGACTACGAAGAGAAGGGCCGCTGGGAGGCCGACACCTTCACAAACGTCTTCCTCGGTCCGGAGGGCGTGCACGAGGAGGGTGCGCTGCTCGAACTGACGTATAACCACGACGGACGCTCGTATACGATGGGCGACGCGTGGGGACACATCGCCGTCCGCTGTGATGACGTGTACGAGGCCTACGACGAACTGATGGACGCCGGCGTCGAGGACTACCGCGAGCCGGACTCCTGTGGCGGCTCCTACGCTTTCGTCACAGATCCAGACGGCCACGAGATCGAAATCGTCGAGCGGGACCACGGCGCGAAGTGGTCGCTCGACCACACCATGATCCGTGTCGAGGACGCCGAGCAGGCGATCGGCTGGTATACCCGAAAGCTCGACTACGACCTGTTCCGCCGCGAGGAGTTCGACGACTTCGCGCTGTACTTCCTCAAGCCCGAGGACGCCCCCGACGAGGCGATGTCGGTCGAGCTCACCTACAACTACGACGGCCGGTCCTACGAACTCGGCGACGCTTGGGGACACCTCGCGGTCCGCACCGACGACCTTCATCGCGCGTGGGAGACGCTGATGGACCGTCACGCCGAGGACTACCGCGACCCCGAGAGCTGCGACGACCGCTATGCGTTCACCAAAGACCCAGACGGCCGCGAAATCGAAGTTGTGATGAACTGAGGGCACTTATCCGTAGTAACCGCCGAACTCGCTATCTCTTTACACAGGTAGCGATACTTCTGGGAAGTGGCTCCTGAGCCAACAGTCCTACCTTCGGGAAGTCTAGCGTCTCAAGCCAGCGACAGCATCCTCGTTATGTAAATCCCTGGCGTCAGACGGCCGAATGACAATCGCATGTTATGACCCGCAGGCTACTTTTATCGCTCTCTCGTCGCCGTTGACGGCAGTTTTGGATTATAGACGTTCATGACATCTGCATGTCCTAACCACAAAACATTTATAATAGACAGCTAACGTTACGACTGTACCCCTACCCATGGCGCCAGAAGTGAGTACACCGGTCCGGTCTACACGCGGTCGTGGTGATCGCGTTCCGACCACGTGGAAAACTGCTGGGGTCGCCCGATAGCAACACAACACAAACTATGACAGGAAACTCAGATAAGGTTCGCAGCCTGATCCTCACGGCGCTGATGGTCTTCTCGGTATTCGCCGGGACCGTCGCGTTCTCCGGTGGCGCAGCCGCCGCCGCGAACGTCAGCGTCGAACAGGCCGCGGAGTATGATGACGGAACAGTCGAATTGGCACTCAACAGCTCCACGGCGAGCACAGTCGGTTCAGGAGATATCGATGTTTTCATTGACGGAAACAAGAACCCGAGTAATTACGTTTCGGGTCTCTCTGTTGACGGGACTGACGACGGAACGACTGGACGGCTTGAGTTCAGTCTGGATCAGGACGTTCAACCCAACCGCAACCTGACCGTCAGAGTCAGTGGTCTCAGCGGCGGTAACGGAAATGTCACCGCGGAGGACATCGATGTCTCGTCCCAGACGATTGAAGCAGATGGGATGAACAACACGGACTTTAACGCCTTCCGTGGTGAGGTGATTGCTATTGAAGACCCTGACGCAGATGACACTGACAACTTCCCGTCCATTGAGGTTGGGGCAGACAGCATTGTTCTGTCTGACACGTACACGGACAACAGCGAGGTCTACACCATCGATACGAGCGATCTCGACACTGGTGAAGACTATGACATTGAGGTTGACGACAACGATGAAGGAATCTTTACTGTCAGCGACCTCGCTCTCGAAGTGAACATCGACACCGATGTTGGTGACGGCGCCAACATCGACGACGAGGACACCCTTGCCGTCAACGTCTCGACGAACCGTGGTGGCGAACCAGCCAACGCGACGCTATTCGACCAGGACGACGACAAGGTTGCAACGCAGATCAAGAATCTGAAAGGAAACGACAACGTCGTGTTCGACTTCGGCAACCAGAGCGCCGACGATAGTCCGTACTACGTCCGCGTGACGGACAACCAGACTGGCGTCTCCGCCGAATCCGACCAGATCAACGTCTCCGAATCTGACGAGGGTGAGGCAAGCTTTGAGACGTCCACCGTTCAGGACGAAGTCGGTGACGTGGTCAACATCACGGTTCAGGTGGACAACACCGAAGACGCTGTGATCAACGTTGGCGATCAAGAAGACGACAACTACTACGTCCAGGGCCAGCTCGAGGACGACGACGGTGACGGCGAAGTCACTGTCCAGTTCAACAGCTACACCGCTGGTGACCACAGTAATAGCACGGTCCTTAGCGTTCCCGGTGATGATGATATCGATAACATCGAAGAGGGTGGTGACTACACCCGAAATGGCCTGGGCGACGACACGCTTGAGGCCGGTTCCTACTCGATGAACGTGACTGCGGGGACCTCCCCGGACGTCACCAGTCCTGACTCGGTTGGGACGATGCGACTCAGCGACAACTCCGTTGAGAGCATACAGACATGGGCCGCACCAAGCGACGCTGATATCGACGACGATGATGTCGATGTCTACGACCGCATCGGTGAGAATCTCACGCAGTCGGACAATATCGCGGCCGAAGACGTCGTTGTCCACCAAATCCAGGCATCCGGTATCGAAGGTGCCCTCGAATACGAAGAGGAAGACCAGAGCGCCGGTAGTACGACAGCAGCGTTCACCCAGGCTGTTGATACTGACGGCGACTCCAGCGGCACCGATACTGCTGGTCTGACGCTCTACCTCAACCGGTCTGATGTCGGTGCAAACGCCGATCCCGACCCGGTTGACTTCGGTGTCGGTGATCCGCTCACCGTCGTTGAGGACGCTGACAACAACACGTACTTCGTCGCTGTCGACACGAGCGACGTTGAATTCAGCAATTCCAACGATCAGCTCGTCGACGAAGAGGACACTCGTCTCAACGCCACCTTCTCCGTCCGAGAAGGTCCGTTGACTGATGATCAGAGTAGCGTCAGCGCGCTGTACAGGACGTCCGAGCGAGACGCAACCCTGAACCTCGATGAGGACGGGTTCGTCACGGTCTCGGCCGCTACAGGGCAGGAAGTGAGCGGTGATACGAACGTCGCTCCTGGCTCCGAGTTCGAAGTTGAGATGGAGTCCGAGAGCGAAGCGAACCCGTTCGTCCTCCGGCCTGAAGCGACTGTTGGACCTAACGGTACCTACACCGCGACGGCTGACTTCAGCGACTACTCCGCTGGAACGAACTTCACCGTCCAGACGCTGGACGTTGACGGTGATGAGGACTTCAGCGACGAAGAAGACGGCCGGATCGTCGAAGCTTCGACGGCCACTGTGAGCATCAGTGATCAGGAATCCGTCGGTAGCGAAGTCACTGTCGACAGCGCGCAGCTGTCCGACGGTGGCTTCATCGTCATCCACGATGGTTCTCTCCTTGAGGGAGACGTCGAAGGCAGCGTTATCGGGAGCTCCGAATACCTCGAAGCAGGCAGCCACGAGGACATCACGGTGACGCTCGATGAGCCGATGGACGAGAACTTCACGGCCATCGCGATGCCGCACCAGGACACCAACGACAACGAAGCGTACGACTTCCCGGACGCTGACGGTCCGTACACCCAGAACGGCTCCGCCGTGACGGACAGTGCGAACGTGACTGTCGCAACCGGGCCATCGGAAACTGAAACGGAACCGCCGGAAACCGAAACGGAACCGCCGGAAACTGAAACGGAACCGCCGGAAACCGAAACTGAACCGATGGACACCGAGACTGAAGTCGAGACCACGGCCGCGGACGGTCCCGGCTTTACGGCAGCCATCGCGCTCATCGCGCTGGTCGCCGCTGCGCTCCTCGCAGTCCGACGCAACAACTAACCGGACTCCCTCCGGTCCCTGAACACCGTTCTTTCTTTCGCGCGCGTACGTTCGCAGTACCAACAGTCTGTAAAACGACTCGATACTCGTTGCCCAGCTTGAAGGCTATGCCGTTCGTTTCTGAACAGCTAATTGCTGGTCGTCAGTCGTGACCGGGTCACAGTCAAACGCTGGAGCGACACGGTAGTAGTCCAGTACCTGCCGGACATCACCCTCGATTTCCGTTGACGTCAAGTCGGCCTCGGCAATCGTCTGTCCCTGCTGTTCGTAAATAGCTTGGGCCGACGTTGTCGGTGGGAGACGAGCAGTGCCTGTTTCGCTCGTCGTGTATCGCCGGTCCACCTGCGTTTCGTACCGGTTTCGGTTGATAACCCACTGTGTCCCATCGGCGTGTGTTTCCACGACGACGGTCGGGAACTTCGTGATGTCCCGGTCGCCTGCAGCGTCGAGGATCAGATCGTACAGTTCCCGAGAGAGGCTCGTTTGGAGAACGTTTCGAGCATCAAAGTCGACTTGGTCCAGTAGCTCGGCGTTTACGTCCGCGAACGTCTCTGCGGCCGCCTTCTCTTCGCCTTCGAGATAGAATACGTCGGTGAACTTCCCCGGGTTGTTGGTCTGCGTTAATCCCGCTGTCCCCGTGACCTGTATCGCCCGTACCTTGGCCCGTTCCTCGAAGTTCAACTCCGCCCGAGACACGCCGGTCTGTGGTGCCTCCTTGAGTTTATCATATAGCTGCGTCATTTCTTCTTCATCTCCTTGAGAATTCAGTTGTATATTACTTACTTACCAATTGCTGATAGCCGATTTTGGTCTACGTTCGCAACACCGGGGTTTGCTTCGCAGGCACAACTGCAGCAGAGTCTTTGTCGTGGCCAAGCGATAGAACCGAACTCTGTTCGAATCGGCAGATAGAGAGACTTCTACCTTGGATCAGGGTTCTATATCATCGCCGAACAAGTCAGGCAGATATCTAGTTTATCAATACATACTACCTCAAAAACATTATTGGATGACAATAACTTGTAATATACTTACCAGCTTTATTCCACAAAGCATTTACCACACTTCGGGTAATGTACCGATACCCCTACCCATGACGCCAGAAGTGAGTACGCCGGTTCGGTCTATGCGTGGTCGCGGTGACCGCGTTCCGACCACGCGGAAAACTGCTGGGGTCGCCCGATAGCAAACACAAACTATGACAGATACAAACGAAAAAATCAGAAGCCTGTTCCTCACGGCGCTGATGGTCTTCTCGGTATTCGCCGGGACCATCGCGTTCTCCGGTGGCGCAGCAGCCGCCGGTGCGAACGTGGGTATTGAGCAGGCAGCAGAGTATAGCGCCAATAATGGCGAGAATGTAATTGAAGTGGCACTGAATGACTCGGCTAATACCGTGGATAATGTTACCGTCTTTGTCGACGGGGACAGGAATCCTGACAACTTCGTCGCCCAGACAGAGCAGGTAAAAGGCGAAGAGTTTGTGGATAGCACGAACAACGTCTCCACAAATGGCCAACGACTTGAAATCCTCCTTTCACAGGACGCAGACCCGAGCCGGAATGTGACGGTCCAGCTTGATGTGTCCCAGGGTGGAGCAAGTTCAACCATTACCGCCACGGACATTGATGTGACGTCTAATGAAATTGCGACAGACGGTAGCAAGGACACCAACGACATCAATGTCTTCCGCGGTGAGGTCATCGCCATCGAAGACACAACTCCTAACAGCGGTACCGACCGCAAGATTGAGATTAACGAAGAGGATGGCGGCGTTATCATCTCCGACAACTACGCCACGGATAGCAAGGTGTACACCGTTGATACGTCAGACCTCGATAGTGGCCAGACGTACAACGTCTCGGTTGAGGGCCAGCCTGAGGAGACCTTCACGGTCAGCGACCTCAACCTCAACGTGAACATTGACACCGATGTCGGCGACGGTGCCAACATCGACGACACGGACACCCTCGCGGTCAACGTCTCGGCAACCCGCGGTGGAGCACCCGCTAACGCGACGCTGTTCAACGCGGACGACGAGAAGGTTGACGAAAGCGACCTGAACAACAGGAACAACCCGCAGTTCAAGAACCTGAAAGGTAACGAAAACGTTGTATTCGACTTCAACAACGTGAGCTCCGACGACAGTCCGTACTACGTCCGCGTGACGGACAACCAGACTGGCGTCACTGCAGAGTCCGACCAGATCAACGTCTCCGAGTCCGACGAGGGTGAGGCGAGCTTCGAAACGTCGACCGTCCAGGACGAAATTGGTGACGTCACCAACATCACAGTTCAGGTCGACAACACCGAAGACGCTGTGATCAACGTTGGCGACCAAGAAGACGACAACTACTACATCCAGGGTCAGCTCGAGGACGACAACGGTGACGGCGAAGTCACTGTCCAGTTCAACAGCTACACTGCAGGAACGTTCGATAACGGCAATACGGTCCTCAGTGTCCCTGGTGATGACGATATCAGCAATATCAAGGAGGGCGGCGACTTCGCTCCCCGAGGTATTGAAGATGACTCGCTCGAAGCAGGTTCCTACTCGATCAACGTGACTGCGGGGACATCCCCGGACGTCACTAGCCCTGATTCAGTTGGGACGCTCCGACTTAACGAGAACTCCGTTGAGAGCGTCCAGTCGTGGACTGCACCGAGCGACGCCGAGATCGATGACGACGATGTCGAGGTCTACGACCGCATCGGTGTGAACCTCACGCAGTCTGACGATATCGCAGTCGAAGACGTTGTCGTCCACGAGGTTCAGGCATCCGGTGTCGAAGGTGCTCTTGAATTCCAGCAGGAAGACAAAAGTGCCAGCGATGTGAGCGAAGCATTTATCGCCGCAGTTGACACCGACGGAACAACTAACGCTGGCAACAGCGACGCTCCGGCAGGTACTGAAGGAACTGCAGGTACTGAGGGGACTGACGCCGGTCTGACGCTCTACGTCAACCGCACTGACGTCGGTGCGAATGCCGACGCACAGGTCGCGGACCTCAACACCAGCAACACCGTTGTCGTTGACGATCCGGACAACAACACCTACTTCGTTGCTGTCGACACGGGTGCACTCGATATCGAGAAGACCGGTACAAATGGAGTGTCTGTCCCTCAAGAAGAGGACGTCCAGTTCAACGCGACCTTCGCAATCAAGGAAAGTAGCCCGATCTCCGACGATGGTAAGAGCGCAAGCGCGCTCTACAGCACGTCTGAGCGCAACGCAAATCTAGACCTTGACGACGACGACCTCGTCACGGTCTCGGCTGCCACAGGGCAGGAAGTGACTGGCACGACGAACGTCGCACCCGGCTCCGAGCTCGAAGTCGAGATGGAGTCCGAGAACGACGCGAACCCGTTCGTCATCCGCCCGGAGACTGAAGTCGCCACTGATGGCACGTACACTGCCACGGCCGACTTCAGCGACTACTCCGCTGGCACGAACTTCAGCGTCCAGACGCTTGACGTCGACGGTGGCACTGAGTTCAGCGACGAGCAAGACGGCCGCATCGTCGCAGCCGACACGGCCACTGTGAGCATCAGTGACCAGGAATCCGACGGTAGCGAAGTCGTCGTCGACAGCGCGCAGCTGTCCGAGGGTGGCTTCATCGCCGTCCACGCCGGTAACGCATCCGGCGACGTCGTCGGTAACTCTGACTACCTCGAGGCAGGCAGCCACGAGGACGTCACGATCACGCTCGACGAGCCGATGGACGAGGACTTCACCGCGGTCGCGATGCCGCACCTCGACACCAACGGTAACGAAGCGTACGACTTCCCGGATGCTGATGGTCCGTACACCTCGAACGGCACGGCTGTCACGGACAGCGCGAACGTGACCATCGTCGAGGAAACGCAGACCGAAGCTCCGGACACGGAAACCGAGACCGAAGCTCCGGACACGGAAACCGAAGCTCCGGACACGGAAACCGAAGCAATGGACACCGAGACTGAAGAAGCTGAGACCACCGCCGCAGAAGGTCCCGGCTTCACGGCAGCCATCGCGCTCATCGCGCTGGTCGCCGCTGCGCTCCTCGCTGTCCGACGCGACAACTAACCGGACTACTTCCGGTCCCTGAACACCGTTTTTTCTTTCGCGCGCTACGTTGGTAGCGGCGGCGCTGCCGGTAGGTCGGTCTGACGACGACGCCGCACAGTAGCGCAACGACAAAACATATACGCCGGTTTGGCTAACGTACGAGCAATGAGAGAGACAGTCCTGCAAGCGGGCGTCGACATCGCTGGACTGTCGTTCGACCCGGTCACGGTCTCGGAGCCGCTGATGTGGCTCGTTCTCGCGGCGTTTCTGGGGAGCGTGGCTGTTGCACAGTACGACGAGCGGCTGGCCCGCCCCGTCGGGACGGTCGGCTGGGTTCTGTTCGCAGCGTACTGGCTCGTTCTGGCCCCGCATTTCGTTCTAATACAGAAGAGCGTCGTCGAGGGCCTGGGAAGTGTCGTCGCCGTCCCCCTGTCGCTGTACACCGGCTATCTGCTCTGGAACGGCCGGGAGTCCCTGTTGGTGTTGACCCGGGCCATCGGCCTCATGGGCGTCATCTACGTTCCGTTTCTCACCATTGGGCCGCTCCGCCAGACCATCATTGAGATTGTCACCGAGCAGGTCGCCTTCCTCATGACCGTACTGGGCTACGATCCGGTGGTGGTCGACGGGCTCTCGCACAACGGTATCGAGATCGCCTCGAAGCAGTATCCCTACGAGAACACGTTCTGGTTCGACAGCAACGAGCGGCCGATAACGTACACCATCATTCTGGCCTGTACGGGTATCGGAAGCATCTCCATCTTCGCTGGCGGGATACTCGCCGTCGACGCACCGTGGCGGCGGAAGCTCCGCGTGCTGGTCGCGGCCGTCAGCATCATCTACGTGCTGAATCTGATTCGGAACCTCGGAATTGCTCTGGCCTTTGGGCTGCAGAAGGCGCAGTTCTTCCCGGAAACGGTCATGACGGTGTTCGGTCTCAGCGACGCACAGCTCGTGTCCTACTACATCGTCGACCGAATGCTGGCGCAGTTCGGCTCTGTCATCGTTCTCGTCGGGCTTACGTGGGTGCTGATGCGGGAGCTACCGGAACTCACCGTGATCGTCGAGGACCTCCTCTTTCTGGTGACGGGCACGGAGTACGACCTCGGAACGGCGTTCGAAAAGAACCAGTCGGAGTCGAGTCCCGCGACGCCCGGTGACGACTGAACTGAGTTGCGGGAGGAACGGGCGCTATTCTAACGCTGCTCCAGCAATCGCCTCCAGCGCATCCGCTTCGAGCGGGTGGAGAGAGCCAGGAATGACGAGTAAATGGAGCGGTTCGCCGAACGTCTGCGTAGCGAGGTCGTCGAGCGTATCAGCGGCTATCAGCGGGTCCGGACTGCCGGCTCTGGCCACGACAACGCCGAGTGTGTCCGGGAGCGGCTCGGACAGCATGGCGGCGGCCTGGCTGGCAGTCATGTACGTGTCATCGCTCTCATCCCAGTGAGGGTCGTCGACTTTGATGTCAAGGTAGACCAGCGTGTGCAGGTCCCGGTCCCGGTTGTCTTCGATGGTGGCGACGACGCTGTCCGGAACACCGTCACCGCCGTGTGCGTCCTCGAAGGGAAGCGTCGTGGCTTTCCCGAAGCGGTAGTTCTGTAAGCCGGTCAGCGAGCCAGCGGCCGTCTGGGCGGTCGTTCCGTGGATGATCCGGGTTTCGATACCGCGGTCCGCGGCCCGAAGCCGGAGGTCAGTGTGTGTCGTCGAGACCATCGTATCCCCGGCGGTGCAGAAAACGACGTTTTCGCTCTCGGCGGCTGCGAGAATCGGCTCGGGGTCCTGCTCGATGCCGGCCCGGTCCCTGAGTTCGATAGTCGTCTCCAGCGCGTCCTCCAGGCTCTCGAGATCAGTACCGACCAGCCGACTCGTGTAGAACTCCGCGAACACCCGGTCGGCGTCCCGGATGGCGTCGCGGCCGGCGACCGTGACCGAGCGCTCGTCGTAGAGGCCCAGTCCGACGAATGTGAGCATATCCAGAGTGGGTCGCCATCGGGGATAAAGGGCGCGAAGCGTCAGGCTTACCGCCTGCGGTCGGAGAGTGAGAGTATGGGCGTTCCCTGCGTTCGCGTTTCCCGCGAGGTCGGCGAAGAGACGCGCCAGCGCCTCGCCGAGGCAAACCTCGTCGACGACGGCTACGACATCACGGTCGTCGACGGACAGCTGTACGTCCCCGTCACTGACCCCACAGCGGTGCCGTCGGACCTCACCGTCGTGGAGGCGGACCCGCCGGTCCGCGAAGGCCAGACGATGCCGGCGG
>JGI12447J12854_1000104_pt1 | contig 27551 bp, 32 predicted proteins | sample A23P2SouthBayCA_2_FD_12854 | JGI IMG/M metagenome (IMG submission 12854)
GTCGCCATGAACTCGCTGCCGCCGACCGAGCCGATCCCGAGGTAGTTGAACAGGTGGGCCTTGTGCATCCACGTCTCGTCGGTGTCGAACACCGTCGTCTCGAGGCCGTTTTTCGCCGTAAAGAGGGCCGCACTCAGTCCGGCGGGGCCGCCGCCGACAACGATCACCGATACATCGTCCGCAGTCGTCTCGTCGCTCATCTGTAGTTACACAATGTTACTGCAGACGTATCAATCTAGCAGCGACCCCAACGCAACCACGTAACACCGATGTTAGTGGCTCAGATAGGGCCGACGACGAGTATCGTCGGCACGGCAACGACGGCGAGCCCCTGTCGAAGCGTCAGGCCACGCGCGGCGGCGATAGCGTGGGCCCACAGATAGCCCGACCAGAGCGTACAGCCCACGCCGACGACGGTCGCCGCAGCGAACAACGGCTCGAACGCGGGCGGCGACGCGTAGATCCGTGCCGGAACTGTGACCCCGATCCGCCAGCTCTCGGTCGGTATCGCCGGAAACGCAGCCAACAGCGCCGCGAGTGTGACGCCGTCCGCGAGAAGCTGGGGAACGAACCCCCAGGCGACGAGACTGGCCGTTCGGTCGAATCCGGATTCGCTCGCGATCGGCCACGACAGCAGGTAAAACAGCGCCGCAAACGCGATCCAAGCGACCAGCGGCACTGCAAGCACAGCCGCGAGCAAAACGCCCACGATCCCGGGAACGGACACCGCCCAGCCGGCTGTGACATACCGGAGCGGCGGGAACGCATCGAAGACCACCTCGTCGGGAATCACCGGCGACTCGAGCAACGAAAGCACCGGTGGGAGCACCCCCAGACACACTGCCCCGGTCGCGATGAGCACGCCGACTGACTGCGAGAGCGCGGGCGCGTCGCGGTCGAAAAACACCGCCGGATCCACGAGGAGTTGCCACAGGCGACCGTCCATACGATCGTGTTGGTGGCTTGAATATTGAGAGTTTGTGCTCGAGCGGACGGGACGCAGGCACAGGATTTGCGATTCGATAGTAGGCTGCTATACCAGCGTAGTTCTAGGCGTGCAAAAACTATCCTCTCCTACCGGGCAGGATTTTTAGGGCGACAAAAATATTATTTTCTCAATCGAAAGACTTCTTTGGCGCGGTACGCTACGAATGGCATACGCATGGAAACCATCATACTGGTGTTCGTCGCGGGACTGATCACCGCGATAGCCACGGGGATCGGTGCGCTGCCGTTCTTCTTTATCGATGACTTTAGCGACCGATGGAACGTCGGCCTCTGGGGGATCGCATCGGGCATCATGGTCACGGTGTCGGTGTTCGGCCTCATCGACGAGGGGCTGGCGTCCGCTTCGGGTGGCTTCCCCACGATGATGGTGGGTGGCCTGCTCGCCGGCGTTGTGCTGGTTGAAGTCGGCGACCGGGTGCTTGACCGCGTCGACATTGGCGACGACGCCGAACACGACCACGACGAGCCGACCGTCAGCGACGACACAACGGCGGTACAGACCGACGGTGGGAGTCACGCACACGACGACCACGCACTGGAGGCAAAAGCGGTCGCAGAGGGGAACCCGAAAACCCTCCTGCTCATCCTCGGCATCCTCACGATTCACAGCTTCCCGGAAGGTGTCGCCGTCGGCGTCTCGTTCGCCGAGCTCGGCATGGACGGCGGGCTGCCGGTCCTCGGGTTCTCGATCCCGATCCTCGCCGTCTTCATGACGATCGCGATCTCGATTCACAACATCCCAGAAGGGACCGCCATTGCCATCCCGATGCGAGCGATGGGGCTCTCGAACTGGCGGATGGTCGGCGCAGCGATCTTCTCGAGCCTCCCACAGCCGATCGGTGCCGTCATCGCCTACGCGTTCGTCTCGTGGGCCCACTCGTTCCTCCCGTTCGGCTTTGGCTTCGCCGCCGGCGCGATGGTCTATCTCGTCGCCACCGAGTTCATCCCCGAAGCGATAGAGACCGGTTCGGACCTGCCGAATCACGGATACCGAGAGCTGGCCGCCGGCTTCGGCGTCGGGGTCCTCGCGATGCTGCCACTGGTAACGCTGTAACTCAGTTACTGTCGACGAGATGAGAGAGTAGCAACCCATCTGTGCTGACTGCCTGCCGGAGATTACTGTCCAGACCGGCGTATCGGCCACATCACCGTAGACGTGGCTGCATGCAACACCGTGGAAAGATAATTATCACACCCTCGAGTATACTGCTGTTGCTCACGAATTGGTCGCGACAGAAGCGGGCACGATGGGATTTGAACCCACGACCGTCGGATTAGAAGTCCGACGCTCTTTCCGGACTGAGCTACGTGCCCTCGAGTCAAAATCCACGACGGAACAGTATAAGCAGTTGGGATTCCGTCAGCCAGTATCCGACGAACCGCCCGAAAAAGAAAACCGGATGTCAATCGCATCGCCGTTACCGCTGCCGGCGTCAGAACGCGATCTCGGACTCGTTGTCGCTCTCGGTTTCGGTGGTGTCGTCGGTCGACTCGTTGCTCGAGTTCGCGTCGGCGTCAGTAGACTCGTTGCCCAGTCCGCCGTTGGATTCGTTCCCGAGTCCACCGTCGTCGGACTCGTTCCCGCCGGTGCCGAAGTCACTGGATTCCGTAGATCCGTCGCTCGGTTCGCCCGACTCGTCGCCTGCCGTCTCGTTACTGGATTCACCGCTGTCCATACAACCTGCCACTGCAGCGATCAGTCCGGTGCCGACTCCGGCCGTGAAGCGACGCCTGTCGATGATCTTGTCTGTCATGATACGGCACCTGTCTCTGTCCCTGAAAGCCACATAACAGCGTATCTCCGTTTCATCGATCAATCTGAGTTTGCTCGAATGATGCAGCATTCGGACGATTGAGCGAGATACGACCGTCGAACGCGTCGGTTTCGCGTGAGAAATCGATCGATAGCGGACGCATAAGTCACCTCGACTCGAGGAGGGCAAATCCGACCAGACACCCCTCGAGAGACACACCGAACCGGATTGCAACGTGACGAGATCGAGGGTAAAACCGTTGCAGCGAACCGGCACCACGAGAGCACACGGTCAGTGCGAGCGACGAACACAGCGTTTATGCACGTCTCGCCGGTACGGTTTCTCGATGCACGTCATCGGAACGGTGGGACTGCCCGGGAGCGGCAAGGGCGAGGCCGCCACCGTCGCACGCGAGGACGGAATCCCGGTGGTGACGATGGGCGACGTCGTCCGCCAGGAGACGGCCGACCGCGGGCTCGATCCCGCGAAAGACCACGGGACGGTCGCACAGGCGCTGCGCGAGGAAAACGGCCCGACGGCGATCGCCGAGCGATCGCTGCCGATGATCGAGGACCGCCTCGAAAATCACGAGACGGTGCTGGTCGATGGCCTCCGCTCGGGCGTCGAGGTCGACGTCTTCGAGGAGGCCTTCGGCGATGCGTTCACGCTGGTCAGTATCGAGGCCCCCTTCGAGGTTCGGGCCGAACGGATCGACGACCGCGGCCGGGACGCAAGCGCCGCCGAAGGTGGCGAGGACCTGGCTGCCCGCGACGAGCGCGAGCGCGGCTTCGGGATGGACGACGCGATGGATCGGGCCGACATCGTCATCGAGAACACCGACTCACTCGAGGCGTTCCACGACCAAATTCGGTCGATCATCCGCGGGACCGACGACGAGAAACGTACGGAGGCTGAAGCAGACCCATGAGTGAGATTTACCGCGTCGACGTCGAGGTGACGGCACCGGTCTACGACACCGAGGTCACGAGTCGCGTGATCGATGCCGTCGCGAATATCTTTCCCAACGCCGACATCGAAGAGGAGTTCGGCGAGGTTCGCGGCGAGGCCCACGCGATGGATCACTTCTCGGAGTTGCTCCACCGCCAGGAGATCCTCGATACCGCCCGCGGCGAATTCTTTTCTAATCGTGACGGCGATAGTTTCTCCTTCGCACTGAAAAAGCAGGCTGCCTTCGAGGACCACGTCAACTTCTCGGTCGGCGAACCCGACGAACTCGGCGAGATTGCCGTTCGCGTCCGGGTCGACGAGCCGAGCATCGAGGAGTATATCGACCATATCGCGCCGCCGACCGAAGACGGGCGGCCGATCGACGACTGAGCCGGCTGCTGTACCGCGTTCCCGGTCCACTCACACGGCTGTTCGGGCGGCTCCGGTGCTGACCTGCTCGAGCCCGTCTGAGACGGACGCCTGTCAGGTAGTGCCGGCCGGCCGCGACCCGCACTGCGGCCGGGCCGGGACAGCGGGACAGCAGACCGTCTGAATCAATGTTGCGTCACCACACAGAGTGTCGTGACCGTCAGCCTGCACGATACGACAGGACGGGGCCACAATGACTGATAGGGGTCGGTGCCGTACTGGCGTCAAATGCACGACACGATACCGGTCGCCGAGATCATGGTCGAAGACGTCGTCACCGCGCCGCCGGATGCGACCGCGACCGATGCAGCGACGCTGTTACGCGACGAGGGCGTCAGTTCGGTGATCGTGGCTCGAGCCGGTGAGCCTGTGGGGATCGTCACGGAAGGCGACTTCGCGACACAGTTGTGTGAACGACAGGATCTCGGCCACGTCGACCTGTCGGCGGTCATGTCGACACCGCTGACGACGATCGAGTCGACCGCATCAATCGTCGATGCCGTCGAGTTGTTGCAGTCGTCGCACATCGAACACCTGCCGGTCGTCGACGCTGCCGCTGCCAACGGCGCGCTCGAGGGTATCATCACGACGACGGAACTCTCCTACTACGTGCCACATCTGGCCCACAGGCCAAGCCGACTCGAGGCTGCGCCGACGCGCCGACAGGTCAGGACGGACACGAAATACGAGCGCGACGACTGGGCGTTCGAGTACCGCAGTGCAGACGAGTCGACCGTCTCGGTCGGCGACGTCGCACAGTTCTCGAAGTCGATCACCGACGACGATGTCGAGGCGTTCGCGGACGTAACCGGCGACACCAATCGGCTCCATCTCGAGGCAGCCTACGCTGCCGAGACTCGATTTGGCGAACGGATCGTCCATGGCGTCCTTGCAAACGGGCTGATCAGCGCGGCGCTCGCCCGGCTCCCGGGACTGACGATCTATCTCTCACAGGAGAGTAGCTTCCGCGCACCGCTTTCGATCGGGGACCGTGCCACCGCGGTCTGCGAGGTCGTCGAGGATCTCGGCCGGTCGAAATATCGGATCGAGACCACCGTGCTAGACGGCAACGAGACAACGGTGCTGGACGGGAGCGCCGTCGTCCTGATCGACGAGCTGCCGCCGATGGCGACCCACGAACGCGACGCGCCGGCGACCGACTCATCCGACTAGTCGGAACAGTTCTGGACTGCCTCGAGTTCGGCTTCGCCCGTCGACTGGTGGGTTCTTGCGGTCGGGTCGCCGTCTGCCGCGGCGGCCGCCCCGTCCGCGAACGACGTTGCCGCGTCAGTAAGATGTCGGTTCTGACAGATGCCCGTCTCGAAATAGTCGTCGAGCCCGTCGGGAGCGTCGGTCCGGCCGGACTCGAGCCGGTCGAGGGCTGTCGCAAACGTCGCTGCGGCGGTCTCGAACTCGCCCTGTGCGGCCTCGTACTCGCCGCTGTCTACGTGCGATTGCCCGCGCTCGAGCGCGCCATACCCATCATCGGCATCCAGCGTCGCGTCGTAGGAGCCGGCGAGCGTCTCCAGTGCCGTCACCACCTCACCGAGCGTGGCCGCGCCGTCTTCGAGGTCGGCGAGATCGATCCCCGCCAATTCGTCGAGCCGGTCGCCGTCGATAGCCGCGACCGTCGTGGTCGCCTCGGCGTGACGGTCACGCGCACCGGCGATCTTCTCGTAGCGGGCATCGACGGTTTCGTTTGCCCCCTCGAGGTCGCCCGATCCCGCGAGTGCCGCGTTGACGGCGTCGATGTCGTCGGCGAGCGTCTCATCGGTGACGGTGACGGTCACGGCAACGAGCCCCTCGAGGACGTCCGCGTACGAGCGAAGCGTCGCCACGTCGGCGGCCCAGTCGTCGCCCAGTTCGGCCGCGGCCGTCTCGAGGTGGCCGCGGGCCGTCTCGATGTGCGCTCGCGGCTCGGTCGGATCGAAGTCGACCGCCTCGGGGTTCTCGAGATCCTGGAGGTCGGTCAATGACTGTGCAGCCGTGTTCAGACTGCCCGCAGCGCGGTCGAGCGCACGCTGACCCGTCCGATCGCTGACCGTCACATCGCTGTCGTCCGACGAGCCGGGAAGGCCACCGAGACAGCCTGCGACCGACGCAAAGAGCCCTGTGCTCAGACTGACCGCGCCGGTGCGGGCGAGATACTGCCGACGGTTCATTGCTACGGAACGGTTCGTCTAGAGCGATATTAACGTGGTGACACCGGACTCGAGCCGTATCGGTATTGATCTCGAGTTGGCTATTCGATGGCGAAAAAAGAGACGGCTTAGAACGGCCCCATACCGCCCATTCCGCCACCGCCACCGCCGCCTTGCTGTTGCATCTGCTGCATCATGCGCTGCATCTCCTTGTCGGAGCCCATGCCCTGGAACTGCTTGATCGTCTTCTCCATCATCTTGTACTGCTGGAGCAGTTCCCGGACCTGCTCCTCGCTGGTGCCCGACCCGCGGGCGATGCGTTCGATCTGGCTCGCGCCGATGGCCTTGGGATACTCCTTTTCAGCCTCGGTCATCGAGTCCATGATGACGCTGAACGTACGCATCCGCTGTTGCGTGACGTCCATCGCGTCGTCGGGCAGCTGATCTTTGATCCCGCCGCCGAAGCCGGGGATCATGTCCATCACCTGGTCAAGCGGCCCCATGTTGTTCATCGCCTCCATCTGCTTTTGCATGTCGTTCAGGGTGAACTGCCCCTGCAACATGTCCTCGGGGTCCCAGTCATCTTCCTCGATCTCGGTCTGCTCCATCGCGCGCTCGACGCGCTCGGCGAGCTGGCTGAGATCGCCCATCCCGAGCAGCCGCGAGATGAAACCGTCGGGCTCGAAGCGCTCGATGTCCTGGACCTCCTCACCGGTCCCGAGGAAGGCGATCGAGGAATCAGTCTGGTCGACCGCGGTCAGCGCACCGCCACCTTTCGCCGTCCCGTCGAGTTTCGTGATGACGACGCCGTCGATCCCGATCGACTCGTCGAACTGCTGGGCCTGATCCTTCGCACCCTGCCCGATCGCAGCGTCCAAGACGAGCAAGGAGGTGTCCGGTTGAACGACACCCTCGATGTCTTCGATCTCGTCGATCAGGTCGTCTTCGAGCGCGTGGCGACCCGCCGTGTCCACGATATGGACGTCGGCCTCGCTGGTCGCCTCGAGCCCGTTGCGGGCGATCTCGACGGGATCGTCGTTGTCCGGGTTGCCGTAGAAGTCGACCTCCGCGCGGGCACACATCTCTTTGGCCTGCTGGTAGGCACCGGGCCGGAAGGTGTCCGTCTGGATGACGGCCGGGCGCAGCCCCTTCGTCGAGAACCACCAGGCCATCTTCGCGGAGGACGTCGTTTTACCGGACCCCTGCAGCCCCGCCAGCAGGATCGTCTGTTCCTCGAGGGGCAGTTCGGTCGACTCGCCGATGAGATCGACCAGCTCCTCGTAGACGATGCGGAGGACGAAGTCCCGCGCCGGGGTGCCGGCAGGGGGTTCTTCCTCGAGGGCGCGTTCTTTGATGTTGTCCGACAGCTCCATCACGAGCGAGACGTCGACGTCGGCGGAGAGCAGCGATCGCTGGATCTCCTTGACGATCTCCTCGATGTCTTCTTCGCTGAGTCGCGACTTCCCGCGGAGCTTGTCCAAGGTGCCCCGCAGAGAACTCCCGAGATCGTCGAGTACCATTTGCTCGGTCTACGGGGCGATGGCGTTAAAGGCTTTTTCTACAGCCGATCCGAACTGCCGGATCGGTCACGAAGACAGGTCGGACGGCGTCGGTGAGTATTTCACCCGACCGCGACAACGCCCGCATATGAGTTCCGACGCAGACGTCGACCCCTCCGAGTACGAAGCGCTCGCGGACGCGGACGTGACCATGCGCCAAAACGAGCACGGCCTCCACATCGCCGACGACGAGGTGACCGGCGTCTCGAGTCAGGGACAGACCCCCGAGGAAGCCATCGAAAACCTCGCGGCAGCAGTCGAGTCATATAAAGAAGCGACCGCCGACGATCCGGGCGACGACTGGCTGTAGTGGGGCCATCCCGACCGAGTCGTGGTGTGTAAATCGCAGGTCCCCGTTTTAGGCGGCCGTCCGTGGACGGTGCCGGTATGGAAGTCTATGACATCGTCGTCCTCGGTGGCGGCTCTGGCAGTCAGGTCGCCACCGCGGGCACCCAGCAGGGCCTCGAGACGGCCGTCGTCGAACCCGGTCCGCTCGGCGGCGCGTGTATCACGCGCGGGTGTGTTCCCTCGAAGGCACTCATCCACCGTGCAGACGTCCTCGAGGAGGTACAGAGCGCCGAGGCGGTCGGCGTCGACGCAGAGGCGACGGACGTCGACTACGGTGAGATCACGGCTGCGATCCACGACACGGTCTACGAGCAGGCAGCGAACAAGGCCGCGACCCTCCAAGCCGACGACAACGTCACCCTCTATCGTGGCGCGGGTCGGTTCGTCGACGATCGCACGCTCGACATCGACCCGACCGACGAGACCGCGGACACGGAGCGGATCCGCGGCGAGACGGTCATCATCGCTGTCGGCAGTCGACCGGTGGTGCCCCCGATCGACGGCCTCGAGACCGTCGACTACCGCACGAGCGACGACGTGCTCTTCCTCGACGACCGACCCGACGAGCTGGTGATCGTCGGTGGCGGCTATATCGGGGCCGAACTGGGTTACTTCTTCGGCGCGCTCGATGCTGACGTGTCGATCGTCGGCCGGAGCGATCGACTCGTTCCCCGCGAAGACGACGACGTCAGCGCTGCCGTGACCGACTCGCTCGAGACACACTGCGATGTGTATACTGGCTCCGAGGCGACCGCGGTCGCGGAAACTGACGGCGGCGTCACCGTGATCGCCGAACCGGCCGACGACGAGAGCGACACCGATGCCGTCGAACTCGCGGGTGACGAGGTCCTGCTGGCGACTGGGCGGCGACCGAACACTGACACGCTCGCCCTCGAGGCGACTGGGGTCGAAACCGACGAAACGGCCGCCGTCGAGACCGACGAGTTCCTGAAGACGACCGCGGACGGGATCTGGGCGCTTGGCGACGTGATCGGCGCGCCGCCGTTCAAACACGCCGCCGACTACGAGGCCCGCGTCGTCACCGAAAACGTCCTCGAGGAGAGCCAGCGGGCCGTCGACTACGCGGCGATGCCCCATGCAGTCTTCACCGATCCGCAGGTCGCCAGCGTGGGCCGGACGGAAGGCGACCTCGCGGATGAGGGCCGTGAATACGAGGTCGTCACCGTCCCCTACGGGACCGCACCGCTTGGAATGATTCTCGAGGCCGACGATGGGTTCGTGAAAGCGATCGCGGGACCGGACGGCGAGATTCTGGGCTGTCACATCGTCGGTCCGCAGGCGTCGACGCTGCTCCACGAGGTGGTCGTCGCGATGGACGGCGGGAGTACTGTCGACGACATCGCGGAGACGGTCCACGTCCACCCCGCGCTGAACGAAGTGGTCTATGCGGCGTTCGACGAACTGTCCGATACGACCTACTCGACGGCACCGGACTGGCGGGACGTAAGCAGCTAGTCGTCGACGGGCCCGCTCTCGACCGCGCCGTCGTTGTCGAGCCACTCCGTCAGACTCCCCTCGTAGAAGTGGACGTTCTCGTACCCCAACGCCGTCAGGACCACGTAGGTGTGGCTGATCCGGCGGGCGGTGTTACAGTAGAGGACGATCTCGCGGTCGGGCGTGATCCCGCGGGCGGAAAGCAAGTCCTCGAGGGCGGCCTCGGGTTTCAGCCGCCGCGTCTCCTCGTCGACGACCTCGCGCCAGTCGAATCGTACAGCACCCGGCAGACGCGCCTCCTCGAACTCGTCTTGCTCACGTGTGTCGACGAAGAGGGCGTCGCGCTCGAGGGCGTCCGCAACCGCATCGTAGCCGACCAGCGGGCTCTCGTCGGACTCGAGCGGATCGGGCTCGTAATCGGTCGGCTCGATGTCTGGTGTCTCACTCGTGGTTTCGTGCTCGCGGTTCCAGGCGCTGAAATCGCCGTCGAGCAGCCGGACATCGTCGTGACCGTACTCGATGGCGGTGAGCACGAAACGGGCGGCGAAGACGCCGTGGGTGTCGTCGTAGGCGACGATCGTGGCGTCGGGATCGATGCCCGCGTCGCCGAGCAGCTCGGCGAAGGCCTCGGCACCGGGGAGGGTACCCCGATCCACGTCGCTGTCGTCGCGGTAGCTGTCGAATGGGATGGTCACTGCGCCGGGCAGGTGTCCGATGCCGTCGTATTCCCAGGCGTCTCTGACGTCGACGACGTGCACGGTCGGATCGTCCAAGTGCGCTGCGAGCCAGTCGGGGGACACGATGACGGAGTCGTCCATTAGCCGGCCATACGTGGCGCAGACCCGAGTACGCACCGGTATCACGACGAACAGTGGCTACCGAGACGGAGGCAAGAATTGCTTATTCTCGAGGGCGGCCTCGGTCGCGGTCACGCACGGTGCACTCGCGTGCGTCTCGACGCTGCCGAATACGGGCCCCGTCCGACCGATCCGCAGAATCGGTGTAGAAAGCATCGGCAAGTGTTTCCGACACGGTCGACCGGTGTCCGAATTGACCGGTTAGGCAGTTCCTTTGTGTATCACAGTTGTACGGCTGTGTATGGCAAACGACTACGCTACCGACGCACTCGTCACGGCTGACTGGGTTGAGGAGCACCTCGACGACTTCCAGAACGACGACTCCGACCACCGACTCGTCGAAGTCGACGTCGACACGGAAGCCTACGACGAAGTACACGCCCCCGGCGCGATCGGCTTCAACTGGGAAACCCAACTGCAAGACCAGACCACCCGCGACATCCTCACGAAAGAAGACTTCGAGGACCTGCTTGGCAGCCACGGCATCAGCGAGGACGACACGGTCGTCCTCTACGGCGACAACGCAAACTGGTTCGCCGCCTACGCCTACTGGCAGTTCAAGTACTACGGCCACGAGAACGTCTATCTGCTCGACGGTGGCCGTGAATACTGGCTCGAGAACGACTATCCGACCACCGACGAGCAGCCCGATTTCGCCGAAGTCGACTACGACGCCGCCGGCCCGCGTGAGAACATCCGCGCCTACCGCGACGATGTCGAGAAAGCGATCGAGCGCGACGTGCCACTCGTCGACGTGCGCTCGCCCGAGGAGTACTCCGGCGAAGTGCTGGCCCCGCCAGGATTGCAGGAAACCGCCCAGCGTGGCGGCCACATCCCCGGCGCGAAGAACATCTCGTGGGCCGCCGTCACCGACGACGATGGCACCTTCAAATCCCGCGACGAACTCGAGGAACTCTACGGCGAGGAAGGCATTACGGGCAACGAGACGACTGTCGCCTACTGCCGCATCGGCGAGCGGTCGTCAGTCGCGTGGTTTGCCCTGCACGAACTGCTCGGCTACGAGGATACCGTCAACTACGATGGCTCCTGGACCGAGTGGGGCAACCTCGTCAGCGCACCGATCGAGAAAGGCAACTGAGACGGTCTGCTGTCACTGTGGCCCGGCACACCCAACCCGTCATGCGAGTGCGCCGGCACTGACTAACAGGAGTTCGTATAAGCCACTGCTGCCATCCGTTTTCCGCCCCGCTGAGCGACCGCGCTCGCTATCACGCGAGAGAACATCACGCATGATCTCGACAGACATAACTCGAGCCCACCCGAAGCACTCGCCATGACCGATCCGGACACGTTCGTCGAGACCGTCAGCGAGGACAACCAGACCGCGCTCTCGCGACTTGGCTCCTCGAAGTCACTGTACGCCGACACTGGGGGCGACATCGACACCGAGCCGGTTCTCGAGGCGACCGCAGACGCCGAGTACGCCGCCTGGCAGACGTTTAGCGCGTGGGCCGACGACGAGAGCAACGACGAGGCACAAGCAGCCTTCGAGGCCACGGCCGAGGAAGAACGGGACCACTACGAGACCGTCGACGAGAAACTCGCCGACGACGACTACGAACCACAGGCGACGCCACAGCTCCACGAGTACCTGCGCGAGCGCGACGACACTGTCGAGCGCGTCGGCGCGTTCGTCGGCCGCATCCTCGCGAGCCAGCGGTCGAAAAACCAGGTCGTCGGCTACTTTGTCGGCGACGCCGACCCACAGACCGCCAGCCTGTTCCGCGAGTTCGGGGCGGACTTAGACGACCAACTCGAGCGCGCGAAATCACTGCTTGAGACGGTTTGTGAGACCGATGACTGGGACCGCGCCGAGGACGCGGCAGCGGGGGCGATCGACGCCGCTTACGACGAGTACGTCGAGTCGCTCGAGGCGATGGGCGCGAACCCGAAGCCGGTCTGCTGACAGTCTCACTCACTGGCTTCCGTTTTCGAGCCGTCTGAAACCGACCGGCCTTACACGCCCTCGACCGTTTCCCGAAACGCGCTGATCGACTCGAGCGCATCCTCGAGATTCGATGCGACGGCACCGCCCTCGTCGTCCGCGATGTCGTTCAGAATATGTTCGTGGCGTGCGAGTTGACCGTGGTCTGGACCACGGTCGGCATCGGCATAGTCGTCGAACTTCGCCGCCTGACTCTGGAGTCGGTCCTGCGCTTCGTCGTCGGGCGCGGCGTCGGCTGTCTGTCGGATCGATTCAGCCGCGTGCTCGAGTTCGTCTCGGGCCATACGAGGTGGTTCGTCCAGGAATGTCAAAACGGTTTCAATACCTGTCGCCTCGAGGAAACGACGCCTGCGGAGACGAGGGTGGCTCGCACTCAGAGCACTGGCTCGAGTTGGTCCTCGAGGTCGAACTCGGCGGCGGTGTCGGCCGTCAGATCGGCGACGGCGTCGCGGAAGTTCGTCCGATAGCTGCCCGGTCCCGTATGGTCCATCTCACCTGCCCGCTCGCCGGCGAGACCGAATGCGAGCGTGCCGTGGACGGCGGCTTCGTGGGGATTCTCGAGGGCGGCACAGAAGGTCGCGACGGTTGCACCGAGCATGCAGCCGGTGCCGACGACCTCGCCGAGCATCTCGTGGCCGGCAGTGAGTCGGACCGCGCCGTCGGCGTCCGCGACGACGTCATCGACGCCGGAGGCAACGACGAGTGCGTCGGTCGATTCGGCGAGCGAACTGGCCGTCCGCTCGATGTCCTCGTAGTCGCCGACGGATTCGACGCCCTTGACTTCGGCTTCGACGCCCGTGAGCGCGGCGATCTCGCCGTAGTTGCCCTTAATAGCGGTAAACTCGATCTCCGAGAGCAGACTCTCGGCGACCGCCTCGCGCGAGGGTGTCGACCCGACGCCGACCGGGTCGAGGATGACCGGGATGCCACGCTCGTTGGCGTTCCGGCCGGCTTCGTGCATCGCCTCGACGCGGTCGTCCGGTATCTGGCCGGTATTGATCAAGAGGGCACTCGAGAGAGCGGCCATTTCGCCAGCGTCACCGGGCGAATCGGCCATCACCGGCAGCCCACCCCAGTGGAGGATCACGTTCGCGACGTCGTTGATCGTCACCGTGTTGGTCAACGACTGAACGAGCGGTTCGGTCCCGCGAACCGTCCGGATCGAGTCCGTGAGGGCAGCGGCGGCGATATCGGTTACACTCATCGTCCGTGTTCTCCGGTAGCAACCGACTTTGTAGTTTCGATGACATCAGTGAGCGTCTCGGTCGCGATACGGGGCTGTGAGGCCGCCGTGATCTCGCTGACGACGGCAACGCCGGACGCACCCGCCTCGACGACGTCCCCCGCGTTGTCGGCCGTGATCCCGCCGATGCCGACGATCGGGATCGAGACCGCATCGGCGATCGCAGCGATCCGCTCCGGGCCGACGCCGTCTTTCGCGTCGTCGACGTCCTTCGAGGAAGTGCCGTAGACGGCTCCGACACCGAGGTAGTCCGCCCCGTCGGCTTCCGCTTCTCGAGCGGCGGCAACTGTCGACACCGAACAGCCGACGATCGCGTCCGGTCCGAGCAGGTCACGAGCGACTGCGACCGGCAGGTCCGACTGGCCGACGTGGACGCCGTCGGCGTCGATCGCCTGTGCGATGTCGATCCGGTCGTTGACGATCAAATCGACGCCCGCCGCGGCCGTGAGCTCGCGCAGTTCGTGACCGAGTTCGTACCGCGAGCGGGCGCTCGTCTCCTTTTCGCGCAGCTGGACGGCGTCGATCCCGCCGTCGATGGCCGCACGAACGATCTCCGGCGTCGTCCGATCGCCTGACAGCGACGCCTGCGTCACGAGGTAGGTCCGCCAATTCGAGGGATTCATGGACGATACCAGTCGGTGGTCGTACTAAGCGGCTTCGGTCGATCCGGCGATCAAACTCTCGGTCGACCGGTTTGACGGCGGAACGAACGGCCCACGTTCTTGCCACTCCTCGACATACTGCCGCCATGGCATTTGATCCCGACCGCATCACGACGGTCACGTTCGACTCCTACAGCACGCTCGTCGACGTCGATGCAACCGCAGCCGCGCTCACGGAACACACCGACATCGACGACCCAACACCGATCTCGCAGACGTGGCGGGAGCGCTCGATGCAGTATACGCTCATCGCGACCCACCTCGAGGAGTACGAAACGTTCTACGAGATCAATCGGGACGCGCTCGCCTACGCGCTCGCGGCCCACGGGCTCGACGTGTCCGCCGCCGACCGCGAGGCAATCCTCGAAGTGTACCACGAACTCGAGGTTTTCGACGACGTGCGAACGAGCATCGAGCGGTTGCACGAAGCCGGCTACGACACGTACGTCCTCTCGAACGGCAATCCCGAGATGCTCGACTCGATGGTCGACCACGCCGGCATCGAGGATCTCGTCGTCGAGACGATCAGCGCCGACGAACTCGAGACGTTCAAACCCGATCCCGATCTCTACCGCCACGCTGCCGGCTGGACGGGGACGCCGATCGACGAACTCGCCCACGTCTCAGCGCTGTGGTTCGACGTACAGGGGGCGATCCACGCCGGGATGCAAGGCGTCTGGCTCGACCGAAAGGCGACGCCATGGGACCCCTTCGGCGCAGAACCCGATCTGATCGCCGACGGACTCGATGACCTGGCGGATCGGCTATCGTAGCCACTGATAGTCACTGTCCCCTGACCACACGAGGAAAGCGCGGTTTAGAACTATCTCGCCGAGAAGCAATGCTGTGCGGTCGAAGCTGTCCGAGAAGGATCCGTTCTCCCGTCGTATCTTCACCTTGTGACCAGAGGCACTTAAAGAACGACGGCAGGTCACACGCAGTGAGGGGACGATCCGACAACACAATATCGTCGCTACTGGCTTTCGCATCTCGAGGAGGGCGCGCTGGGTCCGTCGCGTCACCGCGAGAACTGCCACGAAGTGCGAAAGTCGCAGTTGTTAGCCGGTCATGTTTCCGTCGGTCTCGTTTCCAGTTTCGTTTCCAGTTTCGTTTCCGGTTTCATTCCCGCCGCCACCGCCGCCACCGCCGTCTTCAACCCACCCGATATCGCCGATCATCGTCGTCGGATGGACTTGACAGATGTACGTCGTCATTTCCCTGCTGGCCTCGAACTCGAGCCACTGGTCTTGGGGTTCAGTGACGACCTCAGTCGCGAGGTCGTCGATGACTTCGTCGTTTTCATCACGGATTTCGATATTGTGCTCGGCACCGTCACCAGTCGTCCAGCCGATCTCGTACGTTTCTCCTTCTTGGAGAATCAGCGTCGGGTTCACCTCGCCCTCGATCGCTGAGGGTGCGAGCCCTTCCCACCCGGACGTCTGCCCATCAAATTCGATCGCCGTGCCGGGCTCGATCTCTATGCCACCACCACCCCCGCCGTTACCGCCATTTCCGCCATTCCCACCACCACCGCAACCGGCGACAAGCGCTGTCGACGTCGCGACACCTGTCAGCTGAAGCATCCGCCGCCGGGAGATGTGCTCATCTTGTGCCATCGTACGACGCTCAACGTCAGTACAAATAGCCCAATTCCCGTCCAATGCATGGTGGTCAAATCGGATTTGATAGAGTCGCATTGTCAGAAGAAAGCACGGGACGGTGCACCCAGACAAAAACGCGATCGGAACCCCCATATCGGCCGCAACCAGTATATCGCTCCGTTATGCAAGGTGCGATCGTCTCACGGCCGCTGAGTCCCCTCAATCGAACGTCACGATGTGACCGCCGGACCCCGATCGATGGCTGATCTGCTCGGTATCTTCGGCTCTGCAATCGGACCGATCATCGCCATTGCGGGTGTCGGCTACGTACTCGCAACCGTCAAGGAGATCGATCCGGAGCCGCTGAACACGGCTGTCGTCTACGTACTGGCACCCGCGCTGGTCTTTCACAGCCTCGCCACCACGCAACTCGAGGCGGCGACGCTCCTGCGGGTCACGATCGGCATCGTCGCGTTCACCGCGGTGATGTGGGGGATCGCCGAACTCGTCGGACGCGCCGTCGGCGAGGAAGAGCCGGCGCTGAGCGCGCTGGTGCTGGTCGCGATCTTCTGTAACTCGGGGAACCTCGGGATTCCCGTCTCCGATTTCGCGTTCGGCGACCTCGGGCGCGGGACGGCCGTCCTCTTTCTCTCGGTCCAGTCGGTGTTGATGTACACCGTCGGCGTCTACCTCGCCTCCCGGAGTAGCGGGTCGGCCGGACTTGCGGGCGTCCGTCGAGTGTTCTACATTCCGCTGGTCTATGCCGTCGGCGCGGCGCTGCTCGCGCGGGCACTGAATTTGGTCCCGCCCGAGGAGACGGCAGCGATGGAGACGCTCCAACTCGTCGGCGACGCCGCGATTCCACTCATGTTGCTCATTCTGGGCATCCAGCTCGCACGCACCGACACCGCCGCGGCGGTCTCGCGGGCCTGGCCCGCAACGGCGCTCAAGATGGGCGTCGCACCCATCGTCGGCCTTGGAATCGCGCTTGTGCTTGGCTTTGAGCAACCGACCGTCGCGCGCGTGTTCGTCCTCGAGACCGCGATGCCCGCGGCCGTGACGCCGCTGATTCTCGTCATCGAGTTCGCCGGCAGCACCCGTACCGATGGGGTACTCGTCTCCGAATACGTCTCGACGTGCGTCTTTCTCACGACCCTGCTTTCGATCCCGGCGCTGACACTCCTCATTGCAATCTTGCAATCCGGCGTCGTTATCTGACCGAGTCAGCGTTTTCAGCCGAAACAGGCGACGAGTTCGCCGTGTGTTCGCGGATCGGGTTCGAACGACAGTTCACCAGCGACGCCGTGGTATCGTGCTCGGAGAACAACGTGCTCGTCGAGATAGTAGACGGTGTGGATGTCCCACTGGTCGCGTGGGCCGGTGGCTGACTGCTGGGTCCCCAGCCGGAGATCGTAGCGGATCGCCACCATGATCGCTGGGTTCGACGATGAGCCGAGCGTCCGCGTTCGATAGCCCGTCCGTCGGAGTTCGAACGTTCGTGTTGTCGCGCCATACCGGGCGAGGAATTCGTTCTGCCGATACGACCGCTCGAACTCGGTGACGTACGCGACTGTCTCGTCTCTCAGTGACGAGTCGGCCGATCGGTCGCGAACTGCGGCGGGACTGAGCGCCGACGGCGGTGCCGGATACGGGTTAGGCGCGAGTGCATCGTCGTCGGTCGGTGCAGTAGGCTCGGGACGCACAACCGCGTTGCACTCATACCAGTCGGGGGACACGGTTCCGGACTCGAGTGACGGTGTCTCCGTGGCGTTCGATCCGCGCTCGAAACCGCCCGTTGTAACCGCCACCGTGGCCGTCACTGACGCGAGGAGGGTACGCCTGGAGGGAGGGCGGCTCATACGTAGACGTTTCTGACAGATAATAAGTGTCTTCTGAAATGGTCGTCAATTGATATGATCGGCGATCGCCGGGCGGAGGCCTACTCTTCGCCCAGAAGCCGGTCGACCATCTGTTCGGGGTCGAACCGTTCGAGGTCGTCGTAGCCCTGCCCGACACCGAGGAACAGAATCGGCTTCCCGGTGACGTGTGCGATCGAAATCGCTGCCCCGCCGTTGGAGTCGGCGTCCGCTTTCGTCAGGATTGCCCCGTCGATCTCGGCGGCGTCGTTGAACTCGCGGGCGCGGTTGACCGCGTCCTGTCCAGCGACGGCCTCGTCGACGAACAACGTCATATCCGGGCCGACGACGCGGTCGATCTTCTCGAGTTGGTCCATCAGCCCCTCATCGGTGTGGAGTCGACCCGCCGTATCACCGAGGACGATATCGATATCGTTGGCCTCGGCGTATTCGACGGCGTCGTACAGCACCGCCGCGGGGTCGCCACCCTGTTCGTGGCTGATACACTTCGTGTCCAGCGCGTCGGCGTGTTCCTGAATCTGTTCGTTGGCCCCGGCGCGGTAGGTGTCACCGTTGGCCATCACCGTCGAGTAGCCGCGTTCCTCGAAGTAGCGGCTCAGCTTGGCGATCGTCGTCGTCTTGCCGACGCCGTTGACGCCGGTGAAGACGATCGTCACGGGCTTGTCCTCGATGGCGATCCGCTCGTTGAAATCGAACTGCCCGACGCTGATCACGTCGTAGATCGCGTCGTGTAAGGCTTCCTCGACGACCTCACCGGTCGAGGTCGTAAACGTCCGCGTCTCGCCGACCAGCTCGTCGCGGATGTTATCGAGGATCTCCTCGGCGACGCCCATCTCCACGTCGCTCGAGAGCAACGCCAGCTCGAGTTCGTGCAAGGGGCCCTCGAGGTCTTCCTCTTCGATGACGAACTTCCCTTTGACGAGAGATTTGGCCTTCGCGCCGAAGCCGGTGCCGCCGTTAGCGTCGGTGTCGGCGTCAGCATCGGCGTCCGCGTTGGCGGTCGCCTCGTCTGTATCGCCCGCCGACGTATCGCCCGCCGACTCCCGATCATCGCTCGTCTCGGCCGGGTCCGCGGGCGATGGTGAAGGCTCGTCCTCGGTGGGCGTCTCCACGTCCGACTCCGCGTCGGTATCAGCGTCGACGTCTGCGTCGGCGCCGGCGTCGGCGTCCGCGTCGCCGCTAGAGCCGCCGAAGAGCGATCGCGCCTTGGCACCGATCCCGAGCCCGCCACCGCTGTCGTCGTCGCCCTCGTCCGCCGGTTCCTCGTCGGACGTCGCCGTCTCTGCGGGCTCGTCATCAGCCGTCTCCGAAACCGAAGCGGCGTCGTCGGCCTCGAGACGGTCGGGAGCGGCATCGGTCGCCGACTCCTGCCCTGCAGACCCAGCCGCGTCCCCAGATGCAGACTCGGTCGTCTCTGGCTCTGGCTCCGGTTCCGTCTCGGCCGTGGCTGTCGCCGGTGGAGCTGGCTCATCGGCCCCCGGGTCGGGGGTAGTATCGGTGGCTTCCGCAGCGTCGGGTTCCGCCTCCGATTCGACGGTCTCGAGTTCTTCTTCCTCGAGGTCGGCCTCGTCGACGTCCTCGACGTTCTCTTCAGCGGCTTCTTCAGCGCTGTCGCGGAAGCTTCCGAGCTTCTTCTTCAGGTTATCGAACATAGGTATCGAGTGGGGACCGCCGCGTTACTCGTCGGGGCCCTGGCCCTGTCCCATCTGCTGCATCTGCTGTTGCATCGCCTGCTGTTGGAGCTGCTGGGCCTGCTGTTCGAGTTCGCTGCTCTCGGTCTCGAGTTCGGCGATCTCCTCGTTGAGCTCGTCGATCTGCTCGTCGAGGCGCTCTTTCTTGTTCTCGAGGGCGTCGACGGCGTCGGCTTCCTCGAACTCTGCGGCGTAGTCAGCGCCGAGCTCGACGATCACTTCGTCGATGTTCTCGATGGTCGTACGGAGGTACGCACCGCCGCCAAGCGGCATCTGGACGGTCGAGCCGGTCTCGAGCGTCTCGACGGCTTCGATGGCCTCGTCGACCTCGGTTTTTTCCTGCTGGATTGCCTCAACGTTCGTCTGGAGGCTTTCGATCTGTTCTTCGAGCTCCTGAAGCTGCTGGGAGAGCTGCTGAAGTTGCTGTTGGCTCATTGTTCGGATACCTCGTCGAGTTTGATTTCGGTCCGCTTGAGTCCGTGCTGACTCCCGAGCTGGGAGAGCGTATGTTCGCGGGCGACGTTCTCGTTTTCGGCCTCGATGCTCGTCTCGAACGGCGCGTAGCCGTCGCGGCTCTTGAACCGACCACTGACCGTAAATTGACTCATAGCTATCCTTCCGGCAGGCAGTCGGAAGAATCTTCCCTTCCGGTTCGGCCGTTCGGACCCGACACGAGCGAGGACCGACAACCAATGGAGGGTCAACGATTTTACCGCATCGGCCCGAATCCGAAGCCATGAGCGAACTCGAGCCCGGCGAGTTGTTGCCCAGCGAGCGAATGCAAACGCAGGCCCTCGAGGGCGACGTGACACAGATCCACCGCGGGAACCAGTACGCCGACGAAGGCGATACGTTCACGATCGACGGGACGACCTTCGAAGTGACCGACGTCCGCGAGCGCACGCTCGGCGATCTGACCGACGAAGACGCACAGGCCGAAGGGATGGACGACCTCGAGGCGTACAAGCACGTCCTCGAGCGCGCCCACGAGAACTTCGAGTGGGACGACGACAGCGAGGTCGTGTTACACCGGTTCGAACGCCAGTAAAAGAGCGACGGCGGCCGAGACAGTACTCGAGTCCAGAACCGGTCGGTTCAGTTCAGTCGAGATAGCCCAGCGCGTCTTCGATCCGGCCCAGTTCGGGTCCGGTCGTGTCCTCGCCGACGACATAGCCGGCGTCGTTGGCGAGCAGGCCGGAGCCGACCAGCGGCGCGCCGTAGTTGACCGTGCCGACGTCGGCTCGCACGTCGAGGGCGTCCTCGAGCGCGTCGAGTTCCGCGTCGGTGGCCTTCGGATGACAGAGCACGCCGGTGTTGTTCGCGACGGCGGCGGTGCCGACGGTGCGGACGCCGGCGAGATCGCCGCGTTCGACGGGCACGTCGAGCGTCTCCGTGACGATCTGGACCGCCTCGCGGGGCAGGTCCGGATGGACGTAGGCCCCATAGTCGTTCGCGAGGACGACGTTCCCGGCAGCGTTGATCGTCCCCGGCAGTTCGGCGACGGGCACGTCGACTGCCTCCTCGATCGTCTCGCGTTCGTACTCGAGGACGCGAGAACTGACGAGCAGGCCGTTTTCGTTACCCGTCGCTAGCGCGCCGACCGTCGAGGAGCCGCCGACGGTCGTCGGCACTGCTGACACCTCGAGTTCGTCTGTCAGGTCGGCGATGACGTCGTCGTCGACGTCGGGGCGAACGAGCACGCACGAGTCGGTCGCGCGGGCGAAGACGCCGACGTAGGCCGACCCGGCGAAGGCGAGGCGTTGCAAGTTTAGTCGGCGACCTCGGCTTCGACGACGGTTTCACCCTCTTCGTCGAAGCGGGCTGCGCGGACGCGCAGCTTTCGCGGCGGGTTGGAGCGGCCGTTCTCCCAGACTGCCTCGTTGATCGAGGGGTCCAGTCGAATGACATCCTCGTCGACCGCGAAGTGTTTCGCGAGGTGTTCACGGACCAGCCGCATCGCGTAGTCGGCGGCCGCGTGGTTGGCTCCCTTCTTGACGTCACGCAGTGGAACGGTTACGACGCGTTCCTCGAAATCACTTGCACTCATCGTTATTCGTCAGTGTCGTTTCGCCGCCAGTGGCGTCGCTTCGGGTTGCGCTGGACGTCCATGTCCGTCTTCATCATGACCCAGGCCGGCACCCGGCTGTTCTGGTTCTCGAGTTTGGCAAGCCGCTTCTTCTTGCCCTTCGATTTTTTACCCATAGTGGCCGGACGTAGCCCATGCTGGCTTAAAATCTTGTCCATCTCGCAGGGCTCCCCGCCAGTCGCTCACGACGGCGATGAGCCACGAGTGATCACGGTCATCTCGGCGTCCTCGTCGACACGAGATGCCCGAACGCCAGCGCGGGTTATCAGGCCTCGAAGCGGCGCTCGAGGGTGCGGGTGATAGCCTCACAGGTGGCGTCGCTGAGGGCGGTCGTGTACGTCCAGGTATCGATACCGTCGGTCCCGTCATGGCGAGAGAACCGATCGTGGTCGTAACAGCCGGTGCCTTGAAAGCGAGTGCCGGAACCGATCCGGTCCGGACCGGCGTAGGCGGTCGCGATCGGCGAGATCTCGAGCGTGGTCGGGTCCGTCCGGATTGCCGTTCCGAGGGCGTGCTCACAGCGTGTTCCGACGACCTCCTCGGCGATCGGCTCTGAGAGGAAGGTGTGGACCGTCTCGTGGATCGCCATGTTCCGCGTCACGGCCCGCGAGTCCCAGCGTTCCGTCGCGCCGACGTTCACGACTGTCTGTGCGTCACCGGTATCGCCTGCCCCGACAAGCGAGTTCGGCGACAGCGTGCCGCCGTAGCCGACCCGATAGTTCAGCGGTGACCAGTGTAACAGCACATGACAGGTGTCGCCGACGAGCACATCGTGAGTCCGCAATCGCTCACGAAATCGGTCGAGGAGACGCTCGAGCGACGGGAGCACGGCGTCGGGGGACAGCGACCGCATGGACGGCGGAAACCGAATCGGACGCCCGCGCTCGACGGCGATCTCGAGGGACTCGAGCCGGGATTGGTCGCGGGCGTATGTGAGTACCTGATCGAACGCTGCCTCGATGGCCGCCAGCGCGTCACGGAACGGTGCCGGCCAGCTGCGACGCAATGCATCGAGCCCGTCTCCTAATCGCGCCTGGAGCGGCACGGCACCGGGGTGGACCCGAACGCGAACGGCTGCGTCGCCGCCGTGGCCGACGGCGGTCGTCTCCGATGCACCGACCGGCGAGACGAGGGCTGCGCCGCCGACGGCGGCGCAGATATCGCGGAGTGCTTCACGGCGAGAGACGTGCCACCAGCTGCGTGCGTTCGACGGGGACTCGTCGGAGCCGGGTGCCATCGTCGCACCGCAGATACATGACACCGGATCATTATTCCTCGTTCTGTATTTCGTGATTATATTCCGTATAGACGGGCTACAGTGAGCGTTCAGGGACCAGTCGGCGTTCGAACTCCTAGCCTGACGGCGGCAGCTACTCGAGGGGGAACGACGCGACCGTCGAGTAGACTGGTCCCTCGTCGGTGAGCGTGCTCTCGGTCAGACGCAGTTCCGCGACGCGCGTCTCGCCGATCGTCGGATCGCGCTCTTCGACGAGTTCCTGAACCAGTTCCTTCCCACCGGCGTGTTCCATCCGCGCGAGCGTGACGTGGGGTGTAAAGTCGTGGTCTTCGGGGTCGAACCCCAGGTCGGTCGTCCGCGCTTCGATCGATTCGTGGAGCGCGGTGAGTTGCTCGCCGCCCTGTTTGACACCGAGCCAGAGGACGCTGATGTACTCGAGGGTCGGGAAGACGCCTAGACCGCCGTAGCGGACGGCAAAGGGATCGACGCCGGCGTCGTCGACGGCTGTCTCGAGTGCCCGCTCGAGATCGGCGAGGCGATCCTCATTGACATTGCCGAGGAACTTCATCGTGACATGGGCCTGCTCGGGATCAGTAAACGAGAGGCCACTGGCGTCTTCGAACTCGGCTTGCAAGTCGGCAACCGGCTGTGCGAAGTCGTCGGGAAGGTCGACGCTGACGAACAGTCGCATACTCGAGTCCTCGTTGGCAGCCTACTCAAGCGTGACGGGCAGGGGGCCGTGTAGTTAGGGACGCCCGTTATGTAGATCGGTACCACACAAGAGTACAATGACAGACGTTGCCGTGATCGGCGGTGGAATCGGCGGCCTGACCGCGGCCCACGAACTCGCCGAACGCGGGTTCGACGTGACCGTCCTCGAGGCCAACGACCGTTTCGGCGGGAAGGCCCGATCGATGCCGATCGGCGACACACCGGACGCGCTGCAGGGCGAACACGGCTTCCGGTTCTTCCCGGCGTTCTACCGCCACGTCATCGACACGATGGAACGGATCCCCGACGGCGACGGCACCGTCACGGACAATCTCGTCGAGACCGAGGCGACGCTGATCGCAACCACGACGGGCCCGGGCCGGATCGCCGAAACGCGCACGCCCGACTCGGTGCGAGGGTGGCTCGAGGCGTTTCGCCCGGCGTTCGCCGAGGACTTGCCCCGCGAGGACGTTCGCTTCTTGCTCGAGCGGCTGCTGTACCTGCTGACCGCCTGTGAAGATCGCCGCGAGGGTGAACTCGACGACATCTCCTGGTGGGAGTTCATCGACGCCGAGAACCGCTCGCAGGCGTTTCGCGATCGGCTCGCCTACACCACCCAGGCGCTGGTCGCTCTCCGACCGCAGGTCGGGAGCGCCCGAACCATCGGCACCATCTATCTGCAACTGTTGTTCGGCCAGCTCGACCCGACGCGGCCGACCGAACGCATCCTGAACGCGCCGACGAACGAGGCCTGGATCGATCCTTGGGTCCGTCATCTCGAGTCGCTCGGCGTCGAATGCCGGCTGAACACGCCCGTCGAGCGACTCGAGTCCGATAGGACCCACGTCACCGGCGTCGTACTGGCTGACGGCGAGACCGTCAGCGCCGACGAGTACGTGCTGGCTGTGCCGGTCGAGGCCGCCCCCGCGTTCGTCACGCCGGCGCTGGAGCGACTCGCGCCGGAGCTGGGGCGCATCGAACGGCTGGACACGGCTTGGATGAGCGGCATTCAGTTTTACCTCTCCGAGCCCGTCGATCTGCCGCGTGGTCATCAGGTTTACGCCGACGCGCCGTGGGCGCTGACCTCGATCGCCCAGCGCGAGTTCTGGACCGGCTACGACCTCGACGAACACGGCCCCGACGATGTCGCAGGCGTCCTCTCGGTGATCGCCTCCGACTGGGATACGCCGGGGATCCTATACGAAAAGCCGGCGCGAGCGTGTACGCGCGAGGAGATTGCCGACGAGATCTGGGCGCAACTGAAAGCCCACCTCAATGCGTCCGAGGTAGGCCTGACCGACGACATGCTCGTCGACTGGTTTCTCGATCCGGCAGTCGTCGAGACCGACGATGGGGCAGCGACGCAACGAGCGGACAGTGACACCAGCACCGACCGCGTCGAGAACCGCTCGCCGCTGTTGATCAACACTGTCGGATCGCTGCGAAACCGCCCGCCGGCCGATGTGGGGGTCAGGAACCTCACGCTCGCGAGTGACTACGTGCGAACGAACTCGGATCTGGCTTCGATGGAGTCGGCGAACGAAGCCGGTCGCCGGGCAGCCAACGCGATCTGTGACCGACACGGGGCGCGCGGCCGAGCGCGGATCTGGGACCTCGAGGAACCAGCGGTGTTCGACCCGCCCAAACGACAGGACCGGGTTCGGTACCGCCTCGGATTGCCCCATCCAGCGGCGGTGACGCAGTCGCTTCGGGACGTCACTAGACGCCTCGGCGGCCGTGTGCAAACGCCAGGGACGGTGCAGACGGAACGCCGTCGGTAGCCGGGTCGCAGCCCTTAACAGTCGTCGCTGCCACATACAACCAATGACTGACCGAGACGACGATCGCGACCATCGCTTCTCCGAAGGGGAGGGATTCGGCGATCCCTACGAGGAATTCGATCTGGATCCGCCGGAGCTGGGCGTCGACCCGGCGAAGGTCGACCCCGTCGACTCCCGCGTCGTCACCGACACGCTCGACGAGCACAACATCGACCGGGACGCCGTCGACGCCAAGGAGCTGCTCGATGTCGGCCTGAACTACATGCAGATCAACCGCTACGAGCAGGCCACCGAAGCCTTCGAGCGGACTGCCCGCTTCGCCGACGACGACAAACTCGCACAGGAGGCCTGGGTGAACAAGGGCGTCGCCCACGGCGAACTCGAGGAGTGGGACGAGGCGATCGGGGCCCACCGCGAGGCGCTGCGGATCGACGACGCGAGCGAACACGCCGCGACGGCCGAAACGAATCTCGCCTATGCCCTCTGGGAGTTCGGCGAGACCTCCGAAGCCTTAGAGCACGCCGAACGCGCCGTCGAGATCGACGAGCGATTCGCTGCCGGCTGGTTCAACCGTGCCTTTTTCCTCTCCGAGCGCGGGCTGGCCGAAGAGGCGCTCAACTGCATCGACAACGCGATCCGACTCGGGTTGCGCAACGCCAAGGTGATCGAAGAAAAGGCCGAGATCCTCGAGGAACTCGGCGAGTACGATCAGGCCGAAGAACTCGCAGAGGAGGCAAACCAAATGCGCGAGCAGGCCGAACAGGAGATGATCGACGACCACGAGCAGCAGTACGGGCAAGGACCGGGCGGCACCGGCGGTGGTGCCGGTCGCGGAGCCGCTGCTGGCACTGGACGCGGCGGTCGCGGTGCAGGCCGTCAGCCACCACACCGACAGGGTGACATCGATCTCGACGACCTCGGACTCGGCGGGCTCGGCGGTGGCGACGCCGACGAGCGCGAGGACGATGACCGCGAGTGGGAACTCGAGTAACGAATGATCGTCAACGAACGACAGACACAGGAGGGGCTCCTGGTCGCCGTCTGCGACGAGGAGGTCCTCGGTGAGACCTTCGAGGAAGGCGAACTCTCGCTGACCGTCACCGAAGAGTTCTACGGCGGCGACGCGGTCGAGGAAGGCGCAGTCGTCGAGAGCCTCGCGCAGGCAGACGTCGCCAACATCGTCGGCACCCGGGCCGTCGAACTCGCCGTCGAGGAGGGCTTCGTCGACGAGGCGAACGTCCTCGAGGTCGGCTCGACGCTGCACGCGCAGTTGTTGTGGATGTAGGCGCTGTGGATGTAGGCGCGATTGGCGTGGGAAACGCCAGCGGAAGCTGTATTTGTGGGTAGCTCGAGAGGGATACAGGTCCGTTCGCTTGAACCGGGAGTGGCCGATCGCGACGGGGACGACCAGCCAACATAGCATGACGACGACGCCGAACCAGTCTTGCACATAAAACGGCGCGTCGCCAGGGTAGCACTCGGCTGGCGTCATCCCAGCAGCTTGCATCTCTTGCAGGCCATACTGGAACCGGAAGGGATAGACCGAGTTCTCGAGGACGGAAGTGGACAGGTTGGAATACGCGAAGATCGGATTGAACTGCTCGAGGACCAGATACCACGTCTCAGCTTCGACCGGGACGGGTTCGTCGTAGATGAGGTAGTAGGGGCCGGCGGTGAGCAGTTCCCACAGTGCGACAAACACCATGTAGAGCCCGACGACGATCGCCATCGACTTCCCGCGTGTGGAAACGCTGGCGGAGACGCCGACGGCCAGCCCGACGACGCCCATGCGCCCGAGAAGCTTACCGAAGACGACGTCGGCCCGGTTTGGCGGCAGGCCCAGCAGGATCTTGATGCTCCCCGAGCGGCGCTCGCCGACGACGGCCATGTAGCCGTCGATCGTGAGCGACCCGCCCGAACTGTAGGTCGTCGGTGCATCCATCCGATGTCTCGGGGCGACCGTAGCCACGCGATGGCGAATCCGGATCCAAATTTATTTGGAGATACTGGTTTCGCCGAGCGGCTCCAAGGCTGGACTGCGGCAGGGAAGTCTCCCAACGTACCCCCACCCTATCCCCACTTCCTTGCCGTCTCTCTTCCGACCACCCATCCCACTCCCCCCTTTCACCGCCCCGCTGCAGTTCCTTCATTCCATGCCCGTGTCCGATCGGCTCGGCATCGAGACCAGTGCAACCAT
>JGI12447J12854_1000114_pt1 | contig 26751 bp, 28 predicted proteins | sample A23P2SouthBayCA_2_FD_12854 | JGI IMG/M metagenome (IMG submission 12854)
GCCCATCGAGCAGACGCTCCGGGCGCTGGACGACGCGGTCGGTGTTCGACACCGTACAGGGCGCGGCTCGCGAAGCCGACGCGAACGCCGCCGTCGTGTTCGTGCCGCCGGCCTTCGCCGGCGACGCCTGCTTCGAGGCGCTCGATGCAGACGGTATCGACCTCGTCGTCGCCATCACCGAGGGTATCCCGACCCAGGACATGGCCCGGGTCTACCGCAAACTGCAGGAGACCGACACGCACCTCGTCGGTCCGAACTGCCCCGGCGTCATCACGCCCGGCGTCGCCAAACTCGGCATCCTCCCGGGGAACATCTTCTCCGAGGGGAACGTCGGGCTGGTCTCCCGCTCGGGGACGCTGACCTACCAGGTCGTCGACAACCTCACCAACCGCGGTATCGGCCAGTCGACGGCCATCGGTATCGGCGGCGACCCGATCATCGGGACGGACTTCATCGGCGCGCTCGAGCAGTTCGAGGCCGACTCCGACACCCACGCTGTCGTCATGTGTGGCGAAATCGGCGGCGAAGACGAGGAAGAGGCCGCCCGTTACATCGGCGAGCACATGGACACGCCGGTCGCCGGCTTCATCGCCGGCCGCACGGCCCCGCCCGGAAAGCGGATGGGGCACGCCGGTGCTATCGTCTCCGGCTCCGGTACCGGGACCGCGCAGTCGAAGATTACCGCCCTAGAGGACAACGGAGTGCCAGTCGGTGACACGCCGGAGGAAGTCGCCGACCACGTCGAAGACCTGCTGTAGGGCACCGTCGGTTTCTTATCACCTGTTTTCGTAATGCCAGGGGATGACGCCTGCTCGTGGGACCGTCTATCTCGTGGCCGGTACCGAAGCGACTGACCGAGCTGAGGCACTCTCCGAAGCGCTGACAACGGACGGCGCAACGGCCGAAGCGGTCCGAGACACGAGCGTCGTACAGGACCGGCTGAGTGACGGGGATGTCAGGGGTGTCGTCATCAGTGACGACGGCGACTACGACGGGGTTGCGGTATTCGAGGAATTACGGGCGACAGGGGCCGAGATTCCGATAGTACTCGTCGCGACCGATCCCGAACCGGACCGGGTCACCGAGGCGCTCCGGACCGGCATCACCGATTATGTGGCCGCAGAAACGCCCGCATCCCTGCTGGCCGCGAAACTCGAAGCGTACGCGACCCGGTGGCCGACCGACTGGCGGGTCGGTGCCATACAGTGGGACGACATTTCGAGCGGCGTCTCCCACGACGCGAAGAACCCGCTGAACGTCGTTATGGGTCGGTTAGATCTACTGGATATCGGTGAGCCCCACGAAGACGCATTGCTTCGGTCTGTCCGCCGAGTCGAGACGCTGCTTACCGACCTCTCCCGCATCGGGAGCATCGCGTGTCCCGTCTCTGAAACTGATTCGCTCTCGCTGGCTGACGTAGCGAGGGAGGTCTGGGCCGCAGGGAGCTACGAGGACGCGACGCTAGAACTGTCGACGGACGCGTCTATCGACGCCGAACACGACCGGCTACAGTTGCTTCTCCGCGAACTGTTCGACAATGCGGTCACACACAGCGAGAAGCCGGTGACCGTCACTATCGGCGACACCGATTCAGGGTTCTACGTGGCCGACGACGGCCCCGGGATTCCCGAAGCGGACCGCGATGAGGTGTTCGATCAGGGCTTCGGGACAACGCGGGACGGGGAGGGATACGGACTGTTCCTGGTCGACACCGCGGCGAGAGCCCACGGCTGGACAGTGTCGGTCGGAGAGAGCGAGTCCGGCGGCACGCGAATCGACGTGACGACAGCCTAGCGGTTTTTTCACGCGAGCTAGACGTGGTACGCCATGACACAGCGACTGCCAGTATCGGGTTCCGAACAGTCTGATGCCGAGATATGTACATGGGTGGGCAGTTCTGTCAGCGATTACTGTCGAAGATATGAGAGGTCTAACCCGTCGAAAACCGACGGACGGCGGACGGCCCGTACCTTCCGACAACGGAAAGAAGCGGCCGTGAACGTTCCGGTATCGCTATAAGGGATGAATCTGTATTCTCAAATATGCCTCATATTTGTCGGAACTGCAAGCGGACCTTCGGCACAGAACTCGAACTCGAACTCCACCGCGACACGTGTTCGGCTGGACAGCTCTACTGTGACGAATGCGGTGACCGGTTCACGGAGCGGGCGGCCACGGAGGACGGCTGGCACTATCGATGTCCGAATGACGACTGCGACGGAAGCGGCATCGACGACGACATCCACAAAGTATCGGACGCACGCGTAGCCAAACAGTAGCTGGCAGCAAGAACAGACTGGGCCGGCAGTAACGCGGACTGTAACGTCGGAAAACACGTCGGATGCCTGTTCGGTTGGCCAGCAGATGTAAATACACGTCTAACAAATCGATGCGGAAGTGACAGACCCAGATCGTCGCTCAGATCGCCTGCCGGCCGTTATTCAGGGAGTCGGGTGGTTACTCCTCCTCGCAGGCGTCGGCAACTATTTTTATTTCTCTCCTTCGGGACTTCCAGCCCTTTTTACGGCCGATTTCGTGGTCAGCATGCTGGCAATCGTGCCGTTTGCAGCGGCGATCATCGTCGGCGGATTCTGGCTCGACAACTCGGAGATCGACCCCGACCACTATCGTCGTATCGGCGTCTGGTTCACCGGGGGACTCGTCTGTTTCCTGCTGTTGAATGTCGTGATGATCCTGACGTGGCCGACGGGTGCGCTGAGTGAGGACATCGGCTGGGCGCTGTTCGCGGCTATTATCGGCGGCTTTGGTGGCCTCATGATGGGTATCTTCGAGGCCCGTGCGATCTCGCGGGCCGTCGAAGCCGAGCGACAGCGGCTCCAGCGGGAGGCCGTCGAGCAGCGCAACGAACGCCTCGACGAGTTCGCGGCCGTGGTCGCACACGACCTCCGGAACCCGCTGAACGTCGCTTCCGGTCGTCTCGAACTCGCACGGATGGACCGCGACTCGGAGCACCTGGAGACAGCTGCGGGGGCGATGGACCGGATGGAAACGCTCATCGACCGGACGCTGACGCTGGCTCGGAGCGGGCACGTCATCAGCGACACGGAGGCCGTTGACCTCGCCGAACTGGTCGATAGCTGCTGGGAAGCCGTACCGACGGCAGACGCGACGTTGGAAAACGAGGCGACAGTCGTCATCGACGCCGACCCGGATCGGCTCCGTCACCTGTTCGAGAACCTGTTTCGGAACAGTGTGGAACATGGTTCCACAGGCAGTCAGTCGCAGTCCGGCGACACCGTCGAACGCGTCGACGCTGACCTGACGATTCGTGTCGGCGAACTGACTGAGGGGTTTTACGTCGCCGATAACGGCTCCGGAATCCCGCCCGCCAAGCGTGATGCGGTGCTCGACGAAGGGTACACCACCACAGACGGCGAAGGTGGGCTGGGGCTGGCAATCGTCCAGCGCATCGTCGAAGCCCACGGCTGGGAAATCGACGTGACCGAAAGCGACGGAGGCGGGACACGCTTCGAGGTTACGGGCGCTACGATATCAGGTAGCCCCGACGAGGACGGCTATACGCGACCGGAGACGCCAGTACAGTCCTGACTGCTCGGTGTGGCGGTTGCCTACGCTTCGCGTCGTTGTGCGATAGCGGCGATGCGCCGACACGCTCGGGCACACACCGGCGCGTAGCCGGTCGCCAGCGGCGGGATCTCGAACCCGACGACGGAGCCGGTGGTCCGTTCCTCGGCGAAGTGGCCGGTCGCGGGGAGCCGTGCGACGTTCCACGTCCAGCGGTACGGCGTACACGCCGTCACTTCAAACGGGAGCCACACCACGCCGGCAGCGCGAACGCGGCCGGCCGTCCCGTCGGTGATGTGCCGACTCTCTGTCTCGACGGCCGTGACCGACGGTCCCCAGTCCGACCAGCAGTCGGTGTCGATCAGAATATCCCACACGGTGTCGACCGACGCAGCGACATCGTGCCGGACGACCAGGCGCCGCCCGTCCGGTGTTTGCTCGATCGAAACGCTGCTGCCGCCGAGTTCGAGTGCCATTATCAGAAGCAATAGGCCGGAGCCAAGGTATAGGTTAGTTCACTCACAACGAACCGGCAGATGATTGACGCCCGGGATATTCGGAAGGAGTACGGCGGTTTCGTCGCTGTACAGGGCAGTTCGTTTTCGGTCGACCGCGGCGAGGTGTTCGGTATCATCGGGCCGAACGGGGCCGGCAAGACGACGACGCTGAAAATGCTCGCCGGGCTGCTGGAGCCGACGAGCGGCTCCGCCGAGATAGCGGGGCTCGACACCGAGACCGCGGAGATGCGCCAGCAACTGGGCTTTCTGCCCGAGGAATCGCCGCTGTACGAGGAGATGACGCCGGTCTCCTATCTGAAATTCTTCGCCGATCTCTACGACGTGGACCCGGACGTGGCCGAGGAGCGGATGCACGACACGCTTGACGAACTCGAACTCGAACACCGCGACCGGAAGCTCGGCGACATGTCCAAGGGGATGAAACGGAAGGTCGCCATCGCACGCTCGCTCATCAACGACCCCGACGTGCTCATCTACGACGAGCCGGCGTCGGGGCTGGACCCGCTGACGACAAACTACGTCATCGAGTTCACGGAGCAGTTGGCGAAAGAGGGCAAAACCATCGTCTTCTCGGCACACAACCTCTTTCACGTCGAATCTATCTGCGACCGGGTCGTCATCATGAACGAGGGCGAAATCGTCGCCCGCGGCGACCTCGAAGAACTCCAGGCCGAGTACGGCCACACCCGATATCACGTGTACACGACCGTCGACGTCCCCGATGCGGTGCAGGAAAACGGCTCGTACAAGCGGGTCGTCGAGAGCATGGACGCCGTTGAGGAGACGCGCGAGCGAGCGGAGGCAAACGGCGGTGACGTGGTCGACATACGGACGGAGGAGTCCAGCCTGGAGGAGGTGTTCCTCAACGTCGCCGAGGCCGGGACCCGCGGCACGCGGTACGTCGAGGAGGACGCGGAGTAGATGCAACTCGACAAACTCCTGCGCGTCGCGAAGTGGGAGGTGACGAAAAACGCCGGCGGCGTCGACAAGCGGACAATCGTCGTGATGGCGCTGTCGCTCGTCGCGATGGGCGCGGTCGCCGCGATAGCCGTCAGCGGCGGCGCTGGTGCGGGCATGGACGACGGCATCTACCGGATTGGTGTCGACGAGTCCAGCCCGTACTACGGCGTCGCAGCCGACGACCCGACCTTCGACATCCGTGAACCGGACCCCGACGCCATCGAGCGACGCCAGCAGGAACTCCTGTATCGGGGGACCCAGCTCCAGAGCGTTCCACGGACGGCCAAAGAGCGGGCCGCACTGGCCGAACTCCGCGACAGCACGGCGCGGTACAACGACCGGACACTCGCTCAGGACGACAACCAGACCGCTGCGTTCCCCGTCTCTGTAACGCTCGTCTACGAGCAACAGTCGGGGAGCAGCCAGCTTGACCCCCGGAACGAGGACGACAGTGACGGGTCTGGCTCCTCGGACGGCGGCTCCAGCTCCTCGGACGGCGGCGGGTCGAGCACCGGTGGCAGCGGCGACAGTACAAGCGATGGCGGCAGCGAGGGAACCGCCGGGGGTAGCGGCGACGGCTCGGCAGCAAGCGGCGACGGTGATGGAACCGCCGGCGGCAGCGGCGCGAACCTCGGCGCTATCGGGGCGCGGTTGACCGGCGATGTGCAAGGTGGCACCCCGTCGGACATCTCGCCGCCGTTCCCCTTCGAGTCGCTCGTGCTCGCCTTCCTCTACATCGTGCCGATGAACTTCGTCATCCAGGCCTACGGCTCGTCGATGCTCTCGGAACGGCTGAACCGCCGTGGCGAACTCCTGCTGGTGACGCCCGCCTCCCGCGGGGACATCATCGGCGGGAAGACGCTCCCGTATTTCCTGGGTGCCGTCGGCGTGGCGACGCTCATCACCGCAGCGCTGCGGTTCGGGAACATCGCGCCGGCGGGGAGTTACGTCGCGGTGCTGGCCGTAGTCCCGCTCGTCGTCCTCTTCCTTTCGGCGACGTTCTGCGGGGCGATGTTCGCCCGCTCGTTCAAGGAACTCACCTTCGTTACGGTGACGATAACCGTGACGCTGACTTCCTACGCGTTCGTGCCGGCCATCTTCACCGACGTGACGCCGATTGCGCTCATCTCGCCGCTGACGCTGGTCGTGCTCGATCTGACCGGCCAGTCGGTCGGGCTCTCGTCGTTCGTGTTCTCGGTGACGCCGCCGCTGCTGACCGGGCTTGTGCTGTTCGGCCTGGGAGCCGGCCTCTACAGGGAAGAGGACATGTTCACCCAGCGGCCCATCCCGCTGAAGGTGCTCGACGCGCTGGCCGGGCGCATCAAGACTCGCAGGAGCGCGCTGAAGATGAGCGTCATCCTGTTGCCGCTGGTCATCGTCGCCGAACTGGCGGCTGTCGCGTTCCTGTTCGTCCTCGATTCGGTGTCGCTGAACGTCTTCGGGACGAACCAGTCGCTGGGCATCGTACTAGTGCTCGGCGTTATCGTCATCGTCGAGGAACTGGCCAAGAGCCTGCACGTCTACGCCGGCTACGAACACGCCCGCTACGAGCGGACGCTCCGGTCGGCACTTGGCGTCGGCGCGCTCTCCGGGCTCGGCTTCTTCATCGGGGAGAAAGGCCTGCTCATCGCCAGGCTATCCGACCTGGAGAGCCTGCCAATCGGCGAAGCCGCTCTGCAGGGCGCAACGTTGCCCGCTGGCCTGCCGCTGTGGGTCGCGGGGCTGCTGTTCCTGCTCCCGCTGGCACTGCACACGGTGACTGCGGCCATCTCGTCGGTGGGTGCGAGCCGCGGTCGCCGAGCCTATCTCGGGGGGCTGGGGCTGGCTATCGTCATCCACTTCGCCTACAACTTCGCGGTGGTGAGCACCCTTGTCTGAGGACCGCCCTCTCTGGCGTGACCCGCGGGTCGTCGTGGCCCGGCGGGACATCCGCTCGCTGTCCCGCGAGAAGACCATCGTGCTGGCGCTGCTCATCCAGCTGTTCGTCGCCGGGTTCTCCTCCTTTCTCGTCGTCGGCCTCACGTCGCTGTACGACCCCGGCTCGGTCGCGGCCGGCGAGGTCGAGATGGCTGTCACCGGCGACGCCCGCGAGGAACTGGAGGCCGCGGCTGCTGAACAGGACGGGACCAGCGTCACCGCCTTCGAGAACGAGGCCGCCGCACAGCGGGCGTTCGACCAGCGACGGGTGGACGCGATACTGCGCGGCGACTACGTGCCGTCGGCGCGCGGGCCGGGGGAACGGATAGCGGTCACCGCTATCGTGCCGGAAGGAAGCATCCGGTCGACGCTCATCGTCGTCGAGGTACGCCGGGTCCTCAGTGCGCTGGAGCGCCAGGAGCGACTGGAGCGGACGCCGTACCTCGATTCGCCGCCCTTGCCACTGCCTGATACCGTCAGCGCGAGCCAGTACTTCGGGTTCACCTACACCATCCTGATTCCGCTGTTGCTGTTCCTCCCGCCGTTCATCAGCGGCTCGGTGGCCGTTGACACCGTCACTGAAGAACTCGAACGCGGCACGATGGAACTGCTCCGAGTGGCCCCGGTATCGCTGCTCGACATCATCGACGGGAAGGCGCTGGGGATGGTGTTGCTGGCCCCCGCGCAGGCACTGTTGTGGCTCGCATTGCTGTCGACGAACGGCATTGCCGTCTCGAACCCGGCGGCGATTCTGCTGTTCATCACAGCCGTTACCGTCGTCGTCGTGACGCTCGGGGTCGTGCTGGGCATCACGCTCCAGAACCGTCGCCCGGCGCAGTTGCTGTTCTCCGTGCTCACACTCGTGCTGTTCGGCGGGGCCGTTGTCCTCCCGGAGCACCCGGCGACCACGGTGGCGAAGCTGGCCGTCGACAGCCCGACGCTGCTGACCTACGGCCACGTCGGCGGGGCAGTTCTGCTAGCGGTCGCCGGCTACGCCGTCGCCAGGCTGTACATCGGGCGGGTCGCGGCGGAGTCGCTGTAGTCGACGGCGAACCTTTTTCGCCAGCGCGCCCGCGAATCCGAGCATGGAGTACACGACACTCGGATCGACTGGCATGGAGGTCAGCCGGCTCTGTCTGGGCTGTATGAGCTTCGGAACCTCGGAGTGGCGCGACTGGGTACTCGATGAAGAGGAGAGCCGCGAGGTCATCGAGCGGGCCATCGACCTCGGCATCAACTTCTTCGATTCGGCCAACATGTACTCGATGGGCGAGTCCGAGCGCGTCCTCGGGACCGTCCTCGACGACTACGACCGCGACAGCCAGGTCGTGGCGACGAAGGGGTACTTCCAGATGGACGAGGACGACCCCAACTCCGGCGGGCTCTCGCGAAAGGCCATCGAGCAGGAGCTGTCGAACTCGCTTTCCCGGCTCGGGATGGACACATTCGACCTCTACCAGATCCACCGCTGGGACTACGACACACCCATCGAGCAGACGCTCCGGGCGCTCGACGACGCGGTGCGGCGGGGCCAGGCGCGCTACGTCGGTGCGTCGTCGATGTGGACCCACCAGTTCGCTGACGCGCTCCGGACGAGCGAGCGCGAGGGGCTGGAGCGGTTCGAGACGATGCAGAACCACTACAACCTGCTGTACCGCGAAGAGGAACGCGAGATGCTCCCGCTGTGTGAGAAAGAGAACGTCGGCGTGATGCCGTGGAGCCCGCTGGCCCGGGGCTATCTCACCCGACCGCACGAGCAGGTCGAGGAGACGGTCCGGGGCGAGACGGACGACTACGCTCGCGAACACCCCTACTACGAGGGGAACGGCCGCGAGGTCAACGAGCGCGTGCAGGAACTGGCCGACGAGTACGACGCCTCGATGGCACAGATCGCGCTGGCCTGGGTGCTCGACAAGGAGTGGGTCGACGCACCGATTATCGGGACGAGTAGCCTCGAACACCTCGAAGAAGCGGTCGCGGCGCTCGAAATCGACCTCTCGGCGAGCGACGTGGAGTGGCTGGAAGCGCCGTACGAGCCAGTTCGGGTGTCTGGCCACGAGTGAGCCGCCGAAACGGTTAACCTGCTGTGTGATGAAGCGCTAGGTTGAGGAAAGGTAACAATGACCAATGCTCGGGGGCCGAGCAGCGAGACATTCGAGGAGACGACGGGCAGTGATGCCTGCGTCTGCTCGATAGGTAACGCGGTCGAACACTACGTGACCGGGATACTGGGTCTCGTCGCGACGCTCGTCGTCGGTATGCAGGTCTATCCGTGGCTACAGTCCGTCGCCGATACCATGTCGTATCTCGGTTCGACGTGGCTGGTGTTTAGTTTCGCCGCGATATGGCTCGTCTGCTGGATCGCACTTGAAGTCGCCTGGGAGTGGCGTGCCGGACGGGTACACCTGCTGTAACGGACAGTTAGTCGCGAACGTCAGCCGCGACTCGTTGCATCCCTTCGAAGTCGTCGTCGGAGTAGGCGATGAGTCGCACGTCTGTCAGGGATTCGGGCTGGTATTCGTCTATGACAGTGCAGATAATTCGGATACCCTCCTCGAAGTCGAACCCCGCGATACCACAGCCGATGGCTGGAAGGACCAGCGACTTACAGTCCAGCGCGTCCGCTTCCACCAGTGCGTTCCGGGTTGCGGTGCGGATGCTCTCGGCGGTTGACTGACCACCCGGTGGCATCGCAGCGGCGTGGATGACATACTCGGCGTCGAGGTCGTAGGCGTCGGTCGTGGCGACACCGCCGAGGTCGACCGGTCCCTTCGCGACGGCCTCGTCATTCAGCCCCGACCCGGCCGCGCGCTTGAGCGCCCCCGCGACGCCGGAGCCCATCTGCAGGCTCGTGTTCGCCGCGTTGACCAGTGCGTCCGCCGACTGTGCAGCGATGTCGCCCTGGATTACCTCGAACTTCATGCGCGATGCTGGGAGCGGAGTGGTCAAAGTTTTAGTGCCGATGCGGCCGGACGCAATCATTGTCGTCTGTCACCGCGCCCCACGACAGGCAGAAACCTGTCTGGCCCTTACTACCGGACATGGACCTGCTGACGATGACGTGGCGGGACGTGGGGTTCATGCACTGGCCGGTCGAGCCCGACATCGTCCAGTCGACGCTGCCGGACGGGCTTGATGTCGACACGTACGACGGGCAGGCGTGGCTCAGCGTGGTCCCGTTCCAGATGGCGGACATCAGGCCGCGAGGCAGTCCAATCGGGCGGTCCTTCGGCGAACTGAACCTCCGGACCTACGTGGTCGCCGACGGGACACCAGGGGTGTACTTCTACAACCTCGACGCCGACGACCGCCTCAGCGTCACGCTGGCCCGGCGGCTGTTCCAGTTGTCCTACTACCAGGCATCGATGCGGGTCCGGACCGACGGCGAGAGCGTCGAGTTCCGGAGTAGCCGGACCAGCTCGCGCGCACCCCCGGCGGACTTCCACGCCACCTACGAACCGACCGAGGCACCGTCGACACCCGAACCGGGCTCTGTGGAGTCGTTCCTGGTGGAGCGCTACCGCTTCTACGCCGCGAGCGACGACGGCACGGTGTATTACGCCGACATCGACCACGAGCCGTGGCCGCTCCAGGCAGGACGAGCGGATATCCGGACGAACGGGCTGTTCGCCGCGTCCGGGTTCGACAGCCCCGACGGCGACCCGCTCGTCCACTACTGCGCCGAGATTCCAGTGACAGCGGGGCGACTCCACCGCCTCGACGGGGTCACCCAGTACACTGATTAGCGTGTCGGCCCCAGTGAGGGTGTGGTCGCCCTCCGTCCGCTGCAGGTCACGCTCGACGACGTGTGCTTCTGTCACTGGCCGGTCTCCGAAGCAGCGGTGCAAGCGGCCGTCCCCGACTGGCTCACCGTCGAGACGACAGACGGCGACGCCTGGGTGTCGACCGTCGCGGCGACCGTTGACCGCGTCGAGACGTTCGGTATCGAGATCGCCGGCCCCTCGGAGTTGCTCACGGTTCGAACCTACGTCCGCGGGCCGACCGGCCAACGCGGGGTCTGCGTGCTGGCGCTGTTCGGTGATGACAGACGGACGGCGACAGCGGTTTCGGAACTGTTTCGCATCACAGTCGGCGACGCTACCCCGCGGACGCTCTCAACGGCTGACCGTCGTCGGGTCCTTGACGAAGGGAAGCGGCGACTGTTCGAGTGCCGGTACACAGCCAGTGGTGACCCAGTGGCGATTCCGCCGGACTCGCTGGCCTCGTTCCTCGTCGACCGGCAGCGATACTTCACGACCGGGCGCTTCGGGACGCACCTCGTCGGCAGCGTCGGTCACGATCCGTGGCGGCTCGACCGCGTCGACGCCGCTGTGACCGGGTCAGCACTCCAATTGGTTGACATATCGGATCGTGAGTCAGACCCACTAGTCCATCACAGCCCCGGCCTTCGAGTATCGATTGCCCCGCCGGTGCCGCGATAGCGCGGTCCAGCGGTCGACCTGGCTCCCTTGAAATATAAGTACGGACAGACCGTTGGGGGCACAAGGAACCCGCCGCCCATATGACACCTGGAAATAACATACGGACGCTTGTCGTCGACGACAGCGATTTTTTCGCGGAGATGACCGCTGATACGCTCACGCAGCAACACGGCATCGAGTCGGTTGCTGCAAACGGTGCCACGGAAGCCCTAGATCGCCTCGACGGGGGAGGGTTCGACTGTGTCGTCAGCGACTACGAGATGCCCGAGATGGATGGGTTAGAACTCCTAGAGGAGATCAGGGAGACAAACCCGTCTATTCCGTTCATTCTGCTAACTGGGAGAGGGGATGAAGAGACGGCCAGCGCGGCTATTGCGGCGGGTGTCGCCGACTACCTCCTGAAGCTCGAAGTCGTCGAAGACAAACAGTACGGCCGGCTGGCGAACCGGATCAAGAACGTCGTTTCCCAGGAGCGCACCCGCAAGAAGTTCGAGTCGCTCGTGGCGGACTCGCCGGACGGGATCGTCCACCTGACGACTGACGGGACCATCCTTTCGGTGAATCCCTCGATGGCAGACAGACTAGATGACGACCCCGACGCGCTCGTCGGTCGGGAACTGGGCGAGGTGATGGACAGCGAGGCGGCTAGCCAGCGCCTCGAAGCCGGCAAAAGCGCGGTCGAAAACGGTGCTGCGACGCGGTCTGAGGACGCCGTCGGTGGACGACATTACCACAACCAGTATATCCCCGTCGACAGTCACCGCAAAGCCGATACCTTCCAGTTGGTCTCACGCGACATCACTGAACGCGTCGAACGCCAGCGCGAACTGGAGCGCCAGAACGAGCGGCTAGAGGAGTTCGCCAGCGTCGTCAGCCACGACCTCCGGAACCCGCTGAACGTCGCTCAGGGCGCGGTCGACCTGCTTTCGGAACCCGCCGATAGCGAAGAAGCCGAACTGGTCGCCAAAATCGACCGGTCACTGGACCGGATGGGCTGTATCATCGAGGACGTGCTCGCGCTGGCCCGACAAGGCCGAACTGTCAGTGACCCACAGGCAACGGAGCTATCGACGCTGGCATCGACCGCGTGGACCTGGATCGAGGCGGAGCAGTCATCCATGTCGGTCGAATCGAGCGCGGAACTCGCGGCCGACAGCGGGCGCGTCCAGGACCTGCTGGCGAATCTGTTCCGGAACGCCATCGAGCACAACGACGGCGAGGTCGAAATCGAGGTCGGGCTGCTGGAGTCACGCGACGGCTTCTACATCGCTGACAACGGCGCGGGCGTCGACGGCGATGCCGACGACGTGTTCGAGATGGGGTATTCCTCGACGGAAGGTGGAACCGGATTCGGCCTGGCTATCGTCGAACAGGTCGCCGAGGCCCACGGCTGGGAGGTGTCACTGATTGAAAGCGACAGCGGCGGGGCACGCTTCGAAGTGACAGACGTCGAACTGCACGACTGAGACGGATTTTTCACCGCCGGGTCCCGAGTGGTGGTAATGACAGTCGAGGGGGTCATCGTCGACCTGGACGGAACGGTGTACCACGGAGACACGCTGTTGCCGGGCGCGGCGTCGGCAATCGACGTGTTCAGGGAGCGCGGCCTGGGAATCTGCTTCTTCTCGAACAATCCAATCCATGACGGGAGCGAGTACGTCGAGCGCTTGCGGGGGATGGGCGTCGACGCCCGCGAAGGTGAGGCCTGTTCCTCCGGCGTCGTCACCCGCGAGTACCTCAACGGGTCCCACGCGGGGGACAACGTGTTCGTCATCGGGAGCGACCAACTCCGCGGCCTGGTCGAAGGGACGAACGCACGCCTGGTCGAGGACCCTGCTGAGACCGACGTGTTACTGGCCTCGTGGACGGACGGCTTCCACTACAACGACATGGTCGACGCGCTCCGGGCCGTCGACGACGAGACCGTCTTCCTCGGGACCGACCCGGACCGGACGTTCCCCGGCGAGGACGGCGACCCGGTCCCCGGTTCCGGGGCGATAATCAACGCCGTCGCCGGCGTCATCGAGCGGGACCCGGACCGGATACTCGGCAAACCCTCCGAGATCGCCGTCCAGGCGGCGCTGGAGCGGCTGGACTGTGCTCCGGCGGACTGTGTAATCGTCGGCGATCGGTTGGAGACGGACATCGCGATGGGCGAGCGGAACGGAATGACGACCGTTCTCGTCCGGACCGGTGTGTCCAACGAGCGGTCGCTGGAACGGAGCGCCGTGACGCCCGACTACGTCATCGACTCGCTGGCGGACATCGAGCGGGTGCTTACGTCGCTCGACGAATGACACGAAGCTGGTAATTCACCTACGACTTTATTTCGACGGCGACCGTAGCGTTCGCTGGTGTTTCCAATGGGCAAAGACATACTCATGATCGTCGGCGATTTCGGCGAAGACTACGAGATAATGGTGCCGTTCCAGGCGCTGCAGATGGTCGGCCACGAGGTCGACGCGGTGTGTCCCGACAAAGAGGCCGAAGAGACGATCAAGACAGCGATACACGACTTCCGCGGTGACCAGACCTACATGGAGTCCCGCGGCCACGACTTCGTTCTGAACGCGACGATGGCCGACGTGACCCCCAGCGACTACGACGCGCTGTGCGTGCCCGGCGGTCGCGCCCCCGAGTATCTCCGGACGTACGACGAGGTCCTTGACGCGGTACGGCACTTCTTCGAGGAGGACAAACCCGTGGCGGCGCTGTGTCACGGTCCGCAGATCCTTGCCGCCGCCGACGTACTTGACGGCTACGAGATGACGTCGTACCCGGCCTGTCGCGCCGAGTGCGAGGCCGCCGGCTGTTCGTGGGTCGACGAGGTGGTCACCGACGGCAACCTCGTCACCGGCCAGGCATGGCCCGACCATCCCGAGTGGCTCGCGCAGTTCATGAACCTGCTCGGGGACGAAGTGTCCCACGGTGACCCGATCCCGGCCGACGATTGAGCGCCCTCGTCGGCTGTGCCATGTAGGATTGAGGGATTCATAACAAACAAATAACGCGGGCGTTTCTCTCCGTTGAGGCGGGTGGGTTCTGGCATAGTGCACCACTGAATTCTCCCGCCTCGTTTTGCTACGTTCGTCGTAACTGTCGACAGGGTAGCAGTAGATTTGTTACGTAGGGGGACAAAACGTCGGCTGCAATGCCCTCCAACACTCCACCGCAAGACGACGACCGCGGCTGTCCGAAATGCGGTCACACCGGTACCGACGTGGGTAGCATCTCGACCACCGGCGGCGGCTTCTCGAAGATGTTCGACATCCAGACGAATCAGTTCCAGGTCGTCACGTGTACGAACTGTGGCTACTCGGAACTGTACCGAGACACTGGGTCCGCGGGCAGTGACCTGGCGGATATCTTCCTCGGCTGACGATGCCCGCCGTAACCGGGCTGTTCGTCGTGGTCCTACTGCTCGCGGTGGCCGCACCGCTGGCCCTGTACGCGCTGGTCCGAAGCGAACGCGATCAGCGCGTCGAGACGGACCGCGAGACGGCCGAACGGGTGGCCCGGCGCGACACGGATGACGAGAACCGGGTACGGTAAGCAACCCGGGACCGTCGCGCCGGTCGGACAGACGCGGCGTTCTCATACGACCCCAACTGACCCGACGACGCGAGGGTCCAACGACGACGCGCTCCCAGAATAAACTCCAAACAATGGGAAAGTGTATCGATGTCGAACCTTTTATCATAATTCTCGCACAACGTCCGGCCATGGTTGATAAAGAAGACCTCCGCTCACAGTTTGTCGAGGCGTTTGAGGAAGCAGACTACCCGATCTCCAGCCCAATGGATCTCGTTCCGGCGCTCCCGAGCGGCCCGTCGACGAAGTTCGAATCCGGCGACTTCTCGATGACGGCGATGGAACTGAACACGAAACTCGACGGGGAGTTCCCGTACGACAACGTTGATGCGTTCGTCGACGATGTCATGGCCTCGCTGGAAGATCAGGACCTTATCTGAGCGGGTCAAGCTGAATTCACGGCCGCGTCGCTGATTTCGCACCACAGGCCGCGATACTCCCGAATGAGTGGGTCGGTAGCTGTGCTTGCCCGACCCTTGAGCTTTATCAGGGCAACGTCCCTAGCCGGGGTATGGTCGGTTTGTCGGGGATCGAGACGCTCGTTCGGACGTTCGGACCATTTCTCATTCCCGCGACGCTGTTCGTTCTGGGTGCTATCGGCTATCTGTTTCTGTGGCTCCTCACCCGGCACCGGCGAGAAACGTACGCTGCTGACGAGTGATAACGGTCGCCGGATCTGACCGGCACGTGCAAAGTTGTTGGAACCGCCAATCTTTTGCGTTAGATTCGTCTAATTTGGTGTATGTTGAGTGCCAAGATGGAGGATTATCTGAAGGCGATCTATCGTCTGGAGCGGGACGGCGACCCGCCGATTTCCCCGTCTACTATCGCCGAGATGCTGGACGTTACGGCACCGACGGTCACCAGTATGGTCGAGAAACTGGCCGACCGCGGCCTGATCGAACGCGAGAAGTACAAGGGCGTGCGGACGACGCCGGAAGGCGAGACGGTCGCCCTGGAGATCATCCGCCACCACCGCCTGCTTGAGACCTTTCTCACCGAGCAGTTGGGCTACGACTGGGCCGAGGTTCACGAGGAAGCGGAGGTGCTCGAACACCACATCAGCGAGGAGTTCGAGCGCCGGGTCGCGGCCGTCCTCGACGAACCGGAATTCGATCCCCACGGGGATCCGATTCCCAGCGACTCGCTGGACCCCATCGACGACGAGTCCGCGACGGCGCTGTCGGAGCACGGGGAAGGGGGGCGACTCGAAGTCGCACGGGTCCGGGACCGTGACCCCGACGAACTCACGTATCTCTCCGACGCCGGCATCACACCGGGAACCGTGCTGACCGTCGAGGAGGTCGCCCCTATCGGGATGGTGACAGTCCAGCTAGAGAGCGGGACGTCAGTGTCGTTACCGGACCACATCGCCGACGCGATTCAGGTCCGCGCACCGGACACGCAGAGCGAAGACGGAGTGAGCCAGGTGTGAGCGACGCGACGTGGCTGACAGTGGTAGCGATAGCAGCCGGTGCACAGTTGGCGGTCCTTCCCGGCGAGAAGGTCCAGTTCATCATCGCCGGCCTGTCGACGCGGTTCAACCCGTTTCTCGTCGTCAGCGCCGCCGGCACGGCCTTCGCCGGCTGGACGGCACTGGAGATCTGGTTCGGTTCCGCGATCACGTCGGTACTGCCCGGAATCGTCCTCGAAAGCCTCACCGCCGGGATGTTCCTGCTGTTCGCGATACTACTGCTTCGCAGCGCCCCGGCGGCCGACGCGGAGCAACAGGAACCCGCGTCCGGCTTCACCACTGACGGCGGCCAGCTAGACGTTCGCGTCCCTATCGTCGACTGGCGTGTGCCGAACAAGCTCGGCGGCTTCCTGCCCATTTTCGCGATGATGGCCTTCGGCGAGTTCGGCGACAAGACCCAGCTCATCACGATCACACTCGCCGCCCAGTACAGCGCCCATCCCAGTGCCATCTGGGCCGGTGAGATGCTCGCCATCATTCCAGTGAGCCTCGCCAACGCGCTGTTTTTCCACCGCTTCGCACATCGCTTCAATCTGCGAATGGCCCACTTCGTCGGCGCGGGGCTGTTCCTGTTTTTCGCCACGGACTTCGCCCTGAGCGTGACGATGGGGTTCTCGCTGTGGGAAAAGATGATATCGGGCATCGCGGCGCAGATGGGCGTCTGAGACGGTGTGATGCCGGCTGCTGTGTGAGCGACAGAAGACTTTTCGAGAACGGCCGAACAGTTCTGGATGATGCCCTCCAGACGCACCGTCCTCACAGCAGGCACACTCTTCGCACTCTCGGGCTGTTCCGCGCTCAGTACCGCGAGCGCTCGGCTCGCCGGCGTACGGCTGACGAATACCGGGTCGGCGACACGTGAGTTCGAGTTCACGGTCACGGTCGACCGCGAAACGGTGTACGACGAGACACATACCGTCGCGGCTGACGAAGACGGCGCAACCGTGGAACTGGACGATGCGCTTCCGGACAGACGGGGCAGCATAACGATAGCGACGGGCATCGCCGGGACCGACCTCTCGGAGGCGACGACGTTCGACGACGACAACTGCTACGATGTCATTGTCGAGTACACCGGCGACGACGTAGTCCACTGGCAGAGCGGAAGTAGCGACTGTGACGCGTTCCGATGACTCGCTCGCAAGCTAGCGTTTAGTCACCAACCGTAGCCCTCATTTGCGACTATCAGTCCCCGTCGAGGGCGTAGTTCAGTCCTGACTGATGCTGTCGAGTTCCCGCGTCTCGTCCGGAGCGCCCGTCTGGCGGGCTTTCCCGGCAACCACCGAGAGGACGTAGATCCCCACCGCGACGAGCACGATGACGCCGCCGGCTGTCGCACCGGCGTAATATGAGACACCGATGCCGATCACGACGGCCAGTTCGGCCAACACAATCGAGACCAGGAGCGACTCCGAGAAGCTCCGGGACACCTGCGTCGCGCCGGCGACCGGGACGACCAGCATGGCCGCGACGAGGATGACGCCCATTATCTGCATCGCGCCGACGACGACGAGCGCCGTCAGCATCACCATGATCCGGTTGTACCAGGCCACCGGGAGCCCGGAGACGGCAGCGGCAGTCTCGTCGAACGTGACGTACAGCAACTGGTTTCGGGTGAGCGCGACCGTCCCGACGATGACGGTGAACAGCCCGAGCATGATGACCGCGTTCTCGGCGGACACCGTCGAGAGGTTGCCAAACAGGTACTGATTGATACCGACGGCCAGTCCGCCGGCGTTGAGGCTGATGAGGACCGTTCCCAGCGCGAACCCGGTCGAGAGGACAATCGCCATCGACACGTCGTTGTAGGCGTCGGTCGCCTCGGAGATGAGTTCGATGAGCAGCGCCGCGATAACGGCCACGACGACGGCGGTGAGATACGGCGAGACGCCCAGCTCGAAGACGCTGTTGAGAAATAGCCCGACGGCGACGCCGGCGAAGGCCGTGTGGGCGAGCGCATCCCCGATGAGTGCTAGCTGGCGGTGGACGAGGAAGGTCCCGATGAGCGGCGCGATAACGCCGACGCACAGCCCGACGAGTATCGCCCGGTACATGAAGGTGTACTCGGGGCTGATGAGCTCCAGGCCGGTCAGATGGTAGAGCTGTGTCAGCAGCCAGTACCAGGCTTCGAGGACCGGAAGGAACACCTCGTAGACGCCACCAGAAGCAAATGCGAGCGTCATCCGCCGCCTCCGGTCAGCGACTGTGCACCCGTCCCGAACGCTCTGGCCAGCGCCGCGCTGTCAGTGAATTCCGTCGACGGGCCGTCGAAGTAGATCTCCCGGTTCAGACAGATGACCCGCTCCGCGTGTTTGGTGACGGCCTGCAGGTCGTGTTCGATGAGGAGGACGGTGATCCCCTCGGCGTGGAGCGAGTCGAGCAGTCCGTAGAAGGCGTCGACCGATTCGGTGTCCACGCCGACGGTCGGCTCGTCCAGGACGAGCAGGTCGGCCTCGCCCGCCAGCGCTCGGGCGATGAACGCCCGCTGGCGCTGCCCGCCGGAGAGCTGGGTAATTCGCCTGTCGGCGAACGCCGTCATCCCGACCGTGTCGATGGCCCTGTCGACGATTCGCCAATCGACTGCGGAGAGCCGGCCGAACCCGACGTGTGGGAACCGGCCCATCTTCACCACTTCGCGGACCGTTATCGGCATCTCCTGGCTCGCGCCGGAGCGTTGCGCGACGTAGCCGACTCTGGCCCCGTCGTCGAACGCCGTCGCGTCGACGCCGAACAGCTCCGCAGTGCCTGTGTCCGGTTCCAGCAGGCCGAGCAGCAACTGCATGAGCGTCGACTTGCCCGAGCCGTTCGGCCCGACCACGGCGACGTACTCCCCAGCGTCGATACTGACGCTGATGTCTTCGACCACCGGCGTGGATGTGTACCCGAACGACACGTCCGCGAGTTCGACGACGGGTGACCCGTTCCCGTCCGAATCGGTCGTCGCTTCGTCAGTATTGTCTCGGTGGTGGGAACGCATCGACATAATCACTCGAAGTTCCGCCAGGTCTCGTTCCAGCCGTCGGGACCCGCGTCTTCGGGCGCCTTGTTGCCCAGGACGACCTCGAACGTCGGCATATTTATTTGATAGGCGATCTCCTCGTAGCCCCAGTCGTTTGCCACCCACTCCTCACGGACGCCGGCGTACGGCGTCACCGGGTAGTAAGCCTCGACCGATGTCTCGGCGATCAGTTGTCTCGCCGGCTTCCGGGTTTCGAAGACGCCGGCCCCGATGTACCGGATGTCGTTGTCTTCGATGACCGCCTTCGCCTCGGTGATGTCCGACGGCTTCACGTCACCGCTGGCCGCGAGATTGACCACGAGCGGGCGCATCCTGACGCCGTAGCGCGCCCCGATGTACTGGAAGGCGTTGTGCGCCGCGAGCTGGACCACGTTCCGGTCAGCCCGGTCGAAAATCTCGGCGTAGTCAGCGTCGATGCGGTCGAGAACCGCTGACTTGTACGTTTCGGCATTGTCCCGGAGCGTGCCTTCGAAATCCGGCGCGAGCCCGACCAGCCCCTCGGAGATGTTGTCGACCGACTGTTTCGCGCGCTGCGGGTCGAGCCAGAAATGGGGGTCGCTGGCCCTGTTCTGTCCGACCCCCTCCTCGTCGCGGTCGAGACTCGCCGCGAGTGATTCGAGTTCGATACCCTCGCGGACGTTGATGAGTTCGGTATCCACGTCGTCGTCTTCGAGCGTCTGAATCGCCCGGTCCGCCCACGGCTGGAAGTCCGGGCCGACGTGGATGAACGCGTCCGCGTCGATGATATCCCGCGTGATGCTCGCGTCCGGTTCCCAGCCGTGGCCGTGCAGTCCGGTCGGGATGAGGTTCCTGACCGTTATCGGCGTCCCGCGTGCGACCTCGCGAGCGAAGTCGTAGAAGCTGAAGAAAGACGCCACCGCGACCGGTCCGTCCGCGCCGCTTGCGTCACCGTCGCTTGTGGACGCTTCGGCCCCGCCGCCGCTAAGACAGCCGGCAAGTCCGGATGCAAACACTCCCGCTCCGGCACAGAGGGCTTGCCTGCGGGTGAGTCCACGCGACTGCTCGCTACAAGATTCGATAGTCATTATATGTGAATTGCTATCGCAGAAGTATTTAATAGTTAGCATCTAATTAATAGGTTAGACTAATCTAATCCAGCGCGGTTCTCGGACCCCATGCTTCCGGTGAACCACAGACGGGGGCGGACACAACGCATAAATCGGCGCTGGAAGTTGGTCCGATATGCCCGGACTCGACGACACCGATCACGAGATCCTCCGACTCCTGCTCGAAGACGCCAGACGGCCCTACAGCGACATCGCCGAGCGAGTGGACCTCTCGGCCCCTGCAGTTTCGGACCGCGTCGACCGACTCGTTGAAATGGGACTGATACAGGGGTTTACTCTCGATGTCGACCGCTCACTGCTGCAAGCCGGCGTGCCGGTCCTGATCGAAGTAGACGCGAAGCCGGGTCGGGCCGCCGACATTGCTGCAGCGGTCAGCGACGCAGATACCGTCGAGCGTGTCTATCAGACCGCCGGCGGCCGGGTAGTTCTAGCGGCGACCGTCCCCCAGTCCGACGCGAGCGAACTTCTCTCCGAACACATCGATCTCGGGGACGTGGACCGCTACGAGGTTCGGATGATCGCGGACAGCGAGTGGACCGTCGGGCTGGGCGCGGCGGAATTTGCCCCCGATTGCGCGGAGTGTGGCAACTCTGTCGACGAGGAAGGCGAACAGCGCACGCTCGACGGCGAGCGGTACTACTTCTGCTGTGGCTCCTGTGCGGAACGGTTCGTCGACCAGTACGAGTCGCTGAGAGAGGGGGTCTGAACGCCAGCATAGACTTTAGAATAGTATGTGAGGTCATATATGAGTTTACTTCTAAATCTAACGTCCAAATCTGACCTTCGGATCAAAGGGACAAACCGCATGAACATGGGGGGCGTATAGGAAGACAAGATGAGTAATCGGACCACCCGTCTCGAACTGACGGGAATGAGCTGTGCCAACTGCGCGGGCACGATTGAGGAGTCGGTGGGCGAGTTGGACGGGGTCGCGTCCGTCGACGCGAACTACGCCACCGACGAGGGGAGCGTCGAGTACGACCCTGACGTGGTATCGCTCGCTGACATCGTCGCTGCTGTCCAGGAAGCCGGCTACGGCATGGCGACAGAGACGGTGACCGTCGGCATCACCGACATGTCGTGTGCGAACTGCGCGGACACCAACGAAGAGGCGCTGGAAGCGACTGCGGGCGTCATCGAGGCCGACGTGAACTACGCCACCGACGAGGCCCAGATCACCTACAACCCGGCCGACGTGTCGCGTGCGGACCTCTACGATGCTATCGAGTCAGCCGGCTACACGCCTGTCAGAGGGGACGGCGGGAGTGAAAACGGCGGTGACGGCTCCGGCGGTGAGCAGTCCGGCGCTGACCGCAGGGCCGCCGCGCGCAACAAGGAGACGCGCAGACAGCTCCGTCTCACGCTGTTCGGAGCGATATTCTCGGCCCCACTCCTGCTGTTCATGGCGGACCACCTGTTCTCGCTCGGTCTCGTCGGCGAGACGATTCTGGGGGTCCCACAGGGCTGGGTCGCCTTCGCGCTGGCGACGCCGGTCCAGCTGCTGCTCGGCAAGCCGTTCTACGAGAACTCCTACAAAGCGCTGGTCAACAACCGCCGGGCGAACATGGACGTGCTCATCGCCCTGGGTTCCTCGACGGCGTACGTCTACTCAGTTGCCGCGCTGGCGGGTCTCATCGCGAGCACGGGGCTGTACTTCGACACGGCCGCGCTGATTCTCGTGTTCATCACGCTCGGGAACTACCTCGAAGCCCGCTCGAAGAGCCAGGCCGGGGCCGCCATCCAGCAACTCCTTGAGATGGAGGCCGACACGGCGACGGTCGTCCGCGAGGACGGCAGCGAGGAAGAGATTCCCATCGACGAGGTGGGGGTCGGCGACCGGCTGAAAGTCCGCCCCGGGGAGAAGATTCCGACAGACGGCGTCGTGGTAGACGGCGACTCGGCCGTCGACGAGTCGATGGTGACCGGCGAGTCCGTCCCGGTCGAGAAAGGCGAGGGTGACGAGGTCATCGGCTCGACGGTGAACCAGAACGGCGTCCTCGAAGTCGAGGCGACGAAGGTTGGCTCGGAGACCGCCATCCAGCAGATCGCCGAGCGGGTCCGGCAGGCCCAGTCCCGCCAGCCCGACATCCAGAACGTCGCCGACCGCATCTCGGCGTACTTCGTCCCGGCGGTCATCGGCAACGCCGTCCTCTGGGCGGTGCTGTGGGCGGTCGCGCCGGAGACGCTGGCGGCCGTCGTCGACGCGCTCCCGCTGTGGGGACTGGCCGCGGGTGGCCCGGCCGGCGTCGGCGTGAGCGAGTTCGCGGTCGTCGTGTTCGCCTCCGCCGTCCTGATCGCCTGTCCCTGCGCGCTGGGGCTGGCGACGCCCGCGGCGACGATGGTCGGGACGGCAATCGGCGCACGCAACGGCGTCCTGTTCAAAGGCGGGGACGTGCTCGAACGCGTCCACGAGGTCGACACCGTCGTCTTCGACAAGACGGGGACGCTGACGAAAGGCGAGATGGAACTCACAGATGTAGAGGTCGTCGGTCCCGCTACCGACGGCGGGGCGCTCAAGCCCGAGCGCGAACGGAGCGAGGAGTTCGTGCTCGAAGTCGCAGCCAGCGCCGAACACGCCAGCGAGCACCCGCTGGCCGAGGCTATCGTCGACGGTGCACGCGACCGGGGCATCGAGGTCGAGGACCCCGAGGAGTTCGAGAACGTCCCCGGCCAGGGCGTGAAAGCGACGACGCGCCACGGTCGCGTCCTCGTCGGCAACCGAAAACTGCTGTCCGAGGCCGGCGTCGACACCGCTCCGGCAGAGGACCGGATGGACGCCCTCGAACGCGAGGGCAAGACGGCGATGCTGGTCGCGCTGGCCGAGGACGCCGGCGGTGACGACACCGAGACCGACGACCCGGACTACCGGCTCCTCGGCATCGTCGCCGACGCCGACACGGTCAAAGAGTCCGCGAAGGCCGCCGTAAGCGGTTTGCGAGAGCGCGGCCTCGGCGTCTGGCTCATCACCGGCGATAACGGGCGGACCGCCCGCGCCGTCGCCGAGGAGGTCGGAATCGACCCAGACAACGTGATGGCCGACGTGCTGCCGGAGGACAAGGCCGACGCCGTCGACGACCTCCAGAGCGACGGCGACCAGGCGATGATGGTCGGCGACGGAGTCAACGACGCGCCCGCGCTGGCCGCTGCGAGCGTCGGCTGTGCCATCGGCTCGGGGACCGACGTGGCAATCGAGGCCGGGGACGTGACCCTGCTCCGGGACGACCCCGCCGACGTGGTGAAGGCCATCCGGATCTCCGAGGCCACGCTCCGGAAGATCAAGCAGAACCTGTTCTGGGCGCTCGGGTACAACACCGTCATGATTCCGCTGGCCTCGCTGGGACTCCTTCAGCCAGTGCTGGCCGCTGCCGCGATGGCCGCCTCGTCCGTGTCGGTGCTCGCAAACAGCCTCGCGTTCCGCCGGTACACGCCGGATTCGGAGTACCGCCTGTTCGGCTTCCTCCGTCGCTGAGCGGGGACCGTCTCCAGCAGACTCATCTGTCGCCGGGCCTCATCTACGAACAGTGACTGCTGAGGAGCGTGTCGCCGACGAACCGACGGGAGGGACAGTGTCAAAGCCGGGCGGTGTCGGTGTCAGGCTCCGGGCGCTCTGGCGGGCGCTCGTCATCGTCTGGCAGTTCGTTCCGCTGCTCTGGCAGTGGGGCCGGGACCGGAAGCGGTTTCTCCTGTTCGGTCGGTCCCGGTCAGTGACCCCCGAGACACGGATGCGGCGCGCTCGCTACCTGAAGGATACTTTCGTCGACCTCGGCCCGGCGTTCATCAAACTCGGGCAGATGCTGTCGACCCGGCCCGACGCCCTGCCGCGGGCGTACGTGGACGTGCTCTCGGAGCTACAGGACAACGTTCCACCGGACGCGTGGGCTACCATCGAGCCTGTCATCGAACGGGAACTGGGCGACGACATCGACGCGCTGTTCGAAGAGTTCGACACGACAGCTATCTCCGGGGCCTCGCTTGGGCAGGTGTACGAAGCGCGGCTCGACGGCCAGCGGGTCGCGGTGAAGGTTCTCCGACCCAACATCAGGACGCGCGTCGAATCCGACCTGCGCGTACTGTCGACGCTGTTGCCGGTGCTCACCTACGGTGCTGATCCGGGCCAGGCGTTCACGCTGGAAAACCTCACCGAGGAGTTCGCGACGACGGTTCGCCGGGAGATGGACTACGGCCACGAGGCGCGGATGCTCCGGGAGATCGGCGACAACTTCACAGATGACGACGACATCGCCATCCCGGACGTCGTCGAAAGCCACTCGACGGACCGCGTGCTGACGATGACGTACATCGACGGCGTGAAAATTGACGACGTGGAGCGATTGGACGAACTCGGCATCGACCGCCCGGCGCTCGTCCGCCGGCTCGAGGAGGTGTACATTCAGATGATCGTCGAAGATGGCCTCTTCCACGCCGACCCCCATCCCGGTAATCTGGCGGTCCAGCCCGACGGGACGATCGTCTTCTACGATTTCGGGATGACCGGCTACCTCGGGCCCCGGACGCAGGACCGCCTGCTTGAGTTCTACGTCGGCCTGGCGACCGACGACGTGGACCGGGTGATGGACGCCTTCGTCGAGATGGGGGCGCTGGACCCGATGGCCGACCGCGAGGTGATGCGGGAAGCTTTCGATATCGTGATCGAGCAGTTCCGCGGCGAGGACATCAGCGAGTACCGCATCGAACAGCTGGTTGGCCAGTTCGAGACGCAACTGTACGAGTTCCCGATGCGCCTGCCACAGGACCTGGCGCTGGTGGTCCGGGTAACGACGGTCCTCGAAGGCGTCTGTCGGACGCTCGACCCCGAGTTCGACTTCATCGAAATTATTTCCGAGTACGTCATGGAGCAGGGCGCTGGGGACGATGTCCGGGAGCGGATCAAGACGGAAATCCAAGAGACGGTGACGGACTCGACCCGGTCGGCGGTGCGGACAGCCCCGAAGCTAGAGGACGCACTCGACAGGGTCGAGCGCGAAGAACTGCTTGTCAAGACTGTACTCGAAGACTCCGACGGACTGAGTCGGGTTCTCGCCAAGCGGCTCCTGCTCGGTATCGTCGCCAGCGCCGGGGTGCCGGTGAGTGCCTACCTCTACACCGTGAGCGGACTCCAGCCCGCTGGGCTCGCACTGGGCGGGAGCGCGGCGGTGCTCGGGATTCTCGCGTGGTCGTTCCGCCGACGCCGCGGGCCGGCGCTGTCGTCGCCGCAGTTTACTCGCCACGAGATGCAACAACGGCAGGCGGCCGATGCGGCAGAGAGAGAGGAGTAGCCGAGCGGCGCTCGCGGGGCACGGTCGCGCTCAGAGGTCGCCAGCGGCCGCCATCTCCCGAATCTCTGCGGCCCGCTCGCGTATCTCCGCGAGTTCCTCGTCGCTTTTGTTGTCGACGTGGCTGTACATCAGCCCCATTCGATGGTTGGACCGGAGTGTATCTTCGTTTCGGTCCAAGAAGTCCCAGTACAGCGCGTTGAACGGGCACGCACCGTCACCGGTCGTTTTCGTCTTGTAGTACGGACAGCCAGAGCAGTAGTCGCTCATCTTGTCCACGTAGTTCGCCGACGACGCGTACGGCTTGGTGGCGAACACACCCGCGCCGTATAGCCCCATCTCGACGACGTTCGGCGTCGTCACCCAGTGGAAGGCGTCGACGTAGCCGGCGTGGAACCAGCGGTTCAGTTGCGCCGGCTCGACGCCGTAAATGAGACCGAAGTTCGCGAGAATCATCAGCCGCTCGATGTGGTGTGAGTAGCCCCGCTTCCGGACGCCGTCGACCACGTCGGAGAGACACGCCATGTCGGTGTCGCCGTCCCAGTAGAAGTCCGGCAGGGCCTCGCTCGCGCCGAGCTGGTTCGCCTCGGCTAAATCCGGCATCTCCCGGCGGTAGACGTGCCGGAGGAACTCGCGCCAGCCAAGCACCTGTCGGACGAACCCTTCGACGCTGGGCAGCGGTGCGTCGCCGTCCTGGTAGGCGGCGATAGCGCGCTCGATAACTTCATCGGGACCGAGGAGTCCCAGATTGAGCGACGTGGAGAGCAGGCTGTGGCTCATCGCCCACTCTTCCTCCAGCATCGCGTCCTGGTACGGCCCGAACTCCGTTAGTCGGTTCGTAACGAAGTGGTCCAGGGCTCGGACAGCCTGCCGGCGAGTGACCGGCCAGCGAAACGGCTCGGGGTCGGTCCAGTCGCCGCCGT
>JGI12447J12854_1000115_pt1 | contig 26749 bp, 24 predicted proteins | sample A23P2SouthBayCA_2_FD_12854 | JGI IMG/M metagenome (IMG submission 12854)
ATTTCCTGATGGGTAATACCCTCTCCACTACACTTTCGTAGATATCTCAAGCCGCTTCTATAACTACTTCTGTTGAAACACTAGATAGGTGTGAAGACGTATATGATAGAGCAATAACCATAATCGGCCTCGATATCAGCACACGGGAAGACATTCTCGTCCATTCCGTGTATCGCCACTGTTCAACCTCTTCGAAGATGACCATCTGTAACTCCTTGCGAGGATCAACCAGGCGCTCACTCTCTTCCACGTCTCTCACTCTGGATTCGTTCGGCTCGTCGATCGAAGTAGTATCTGGAAGGACGGTTTACGCCCAGCTTCGAACCAGTAGCGAGCGTAACCTGGTTCAAGACTCAGAACCACGATTAAGGGCAAAAACTGTTCACGGTGCTCGATATCTCAATATGAATGCACTTACTTATCCGACATTGAGAAAGTGATAGAATCCTTTATGTGTGTCTGACGTTGGCATCACAAAGTGTGTTGAATGAAAGAACTGTTCAAATCACTGCTCTTCAGGACCTCGGAGTCAACCGTCATCCGTGAGTGTCGCCGGTGTGGCACCGAGGTCTCAGCGTCGGACACCTGCTGTCCCCAGTGTGAGGCCGACACGATTTCTGAGTACAAGATCAAGTGAGAGGCCGCCGTCGACACAGATCAAATTGGTGTCCGACTCACGTGTGAACGATCACTGGTTGGTCAGTCATCCATTTCCACATCGTGGTTGAACTCGGTACTGGCGACGGCTGTACAGAGACGCTGGCGCCACTCGATTTGGTCGTCGAGATCTGCTTGAATGGTGTCAAGCCGAGCATGGAGTTCATCTGTTTCCCGTCGAAACTCGTTAGCTAGGTTCTCCAGCGCGCAGTCTATCCGCGCAATCTCCGCGTCAACCTCGGTCGCTGATGGAGTGGTTGCTTCCAACTCTGTGACTCGAGCATGCAGTTCGTCTCGTTCATCAGCTCCCGACTGAAGTTCCTCACGGAGGTCGTCCATGTCCGCCCGCAGGTTCTCGAGGAGCTGTTGTGCCGTCCCTTCCTCGTCAAGGAATTCTTCGAGCGAGTCGATATATGCCGTAAAGGTGTCCATCTGCGATTGGACGTGGTCCAGTCGCACCGCGACGCTGTTGGCTGATTGCTTCTGATCAAGCTCGTCACGGAGCGTCGTCACATCGTCAGTGTTCGCCACGTCGAGATCGAATTTGTCTGGATCGATTTTCCAGTACGCGACGGTATCGATACAGTCGTGATTGAGTGCATCGACGATCGTCTCTGGACTGATCCGCGTTTCGACTATTAGCTCTATCACAAAATCAGATGAGGTAATCTCCTCTATTTTCGGCTTAGTCCTCCAAATCTCGAGTGCGTCATCGATCTCAGAGAGAATTCTCTTCCGGCGATTCAGTTGTCGATATTCATCATCTCGATCGAATTGGATGCGAAAAAGACACAATTGAGCATCTGACCTGATGACTCGAGATGTTTCTGCAAGAAGCTTTTCTAACGTTTTGTGAACCTCTGTCTTCGACTCCCCCGATGCTTCACTGGTGACCAGCGTCCCCTCGTCGCTTTCCATCTCGCTCCCTTGCCAAAGTACATGATAATCTCATTAATATAAATTGTTGTCAAATTCTCTGGGTCGCAACTAATTTCTTCTACATTGAGTGTTAATCAAATACTTTCCATGAAACCATACCTGTTATTATTTATTTAGATGGAGCTTTGCATATGAGGCCGTATTTATTCTGAGGGCCAGTAATCAGCCGTCAAGAGCCTTCAGGAGATGATATTCCTCTTTTGAGACAGACTCGAGGCCAGTTCACGCCGATGGCGTCGCCCGTGAACTATCTGCTATGGTGTTTTGCTGACGGTGTGCTCGAGTCCGCGGCGCACAGCGCCAAGTCCTGGTGTCTCATCGCGGTACCAGACGACGAGTGCGACGAGGACCAGTCCGAGCTGGACCCCCTCATACCAACCCATCGAGTACCGCAGAAAGCCGTCGAGAATGCTGCCAGGTGAGTGGTACGCTGGCGGCTCGAGGACAGGCCAGAATAGAAACGTCGTTGCCGAGAGATCCTGCAAGAGGAGCACGGATGGTGGGATATCGGCGAGCAGGTGTGCGAGATGCCCGATGGCGAACGCAGGTCCAATAGCAGCCCGATCAACGCGATGGGCAAGCACGGCGACAGTCGGGAGGAGTAGCGCAGCGAAGAACACTGAATGAGCGAATGTTCTCCCGCCGGGGAGTACTCCGAACGACCACGCGAGCGGCTTATCGATTAGGTCTGGAAACTGCGAGCCAATTGCGAGGACGACTACTGGAAGTGCGCGTGGTCTTCGACCGTCGCGGTGAGTATAGATAGTGTACAACAGGTACGCAACAGCGAGGTGTCCCCAGGGCCACATCGCCTCGGGCTTTTAGGGGAAGTCCCAAAGGCGTGTCGTTCACAGGAGGGCGCGGTTTGTGCAGGTCCAGCGGAGATGGACGACGAAGATGGCTCAGACTGGAAGGCATCGTCTTACAAATTGGTCACGACGGTGCTCGTACCGCTGACTCATGTGCTTAGGGCGTATCTTGAGCGTGGAACGAGCAGCGTGTCGATAGTATTGAGAACGGTAGTCATATGTTCTGCTAGTATCAACTGGCCACCACTGTTATTACATCATAATTCCAAGATATCGGTGGCGGGGGGAGAGGTCTGTCGGAGATTCGGCACTGATCCGCTCCGAGACGATTTCCTCGCCGTTTCGAGATCGGCCCACCCTCACCAATGTCAATAGCCAAACTGACCCGATCTCGATCCTTCCTGTGAGATATCACCGGAAGGGGGCTCAACGTCGGCCTCCCGGCTGACGTTTCTGATGCGACCATTTATCACTGAGATGTGGGTTTCGGCCTACTGATCGATTCTTCCTCTTGCAATCGCTTCTATAACGCGAATCCGAAAGCGGAACTCGAGCTGATCTAGCGCCGCGTAGATAGAAGTGCTCACGTCGGGAGGCTTGCCCCTCGAGATTACTCTACGACGTGATCGGTCGACGTTATCTGACCTCCCGCTGACTGGCTTGGCTGTGCGACTGGATCTGACAGAAGACGTGATAGACGGAGATGGAACAGGGTGTGCCTCTGACTGGGGAGTGGAGACGAGTTGTCATACCTGATTCGGTGGAGGAGACTATCTTATCATCGCTGAGTGAGTTGGATTGCAAAGAACTATTCAAACCTGTGTTTATACTCCCTATACATATCGTTCGACAATAATAAGTGGGTTGTACTCTCTGGATATTTGTATGGAGTCGATCTCGGCTGTCGTCCTCGCAGGTGGGGAGGGCATGCGGCTGCGGCCACTGACCCAGAATCGCCCTAAACCGATGCTACCAGCTGCAACGACGCCGATCCTTGAACACGTATTTGATCAGTTACTCGATGCCGGCGTGACGAACATTACTGTCGTTGTTGGCTACAAACGCAACCGCGTTCAGGCCCACTTTGGATCGACGTACAAGAACGTACCGCTCACGTACGTTATACAGGACCAGCAACTCGGCAGCGGCCACGCGCTGCTCGCCGCCGAAGCCGAAGTTGACGGGCCGCTGCTGGTTGTGAACGGCGACCAGTTGGTCGAGAGCCGGATCATCAGCGACGTCCTTGAGGCACACGCCAATGCCGATGCATCAGCGACGCTTGGGCTGCTCAACCGTGCGGATGTCGATGAGTACGGCGGTGTAATTCTCGAGGACGAAACAGTCACGGAGATAATCGAGAACCCGCAGGATGACCGCTCATATCGCTTTAATGCCGGCGTCTATGCGTTCGAGACGCAGATTTTCGATGCAATTCGTGCTGCCGAACCACGTGCCGGTGAACAGTCGCTAATCGACGGTATTTGCGAACTTATTGAATCTAATTCTGAGGTCCGAGGTATTGTTTCGGAAGGCTTCTGGGTTGACGCGACGTATCCGTGGGACCTGCTTGATGTCTCGTTTGATCTGTTTGAAGCTGGCTTGGTCGATGGTAGTCAAAGGGATCGTAGTAACTCGTCGACAACAGTCCATGAGTCAGCCGTAATTCGCGAGCCAGTTGTGATCGCATCCGACTGTGAGATTGGGGCAGGAGCCGTTGTCGGACCGTATGTCTGTCTTGGCGAAAACACGACAGTCGGTTCGAACGCAGTTGTCGAGCAGAGCGTTATCGACGCAGATACACGCATCGGTGCTGGGGCTACTGTGGTCGACTGTGTCACCGGTGTCGGCGTGACGATCGGTAACGGGACGACTATTCCTGGTGGGCCAGGGGATGTCCGCGTTGGGAACCGTGTCTTCGAGGATGAAGACCTCGGCGCGCTGTTGGCTGACCGTGTAGAGGATCAAGGTGGGTGTGCGTATGTGCCGGGTGCGATTGTCGGCTCGGACACGGTTGTCGAAGCTGGCACGACCGTCCGTGGCACCCTCTCGGAGGGAATGGAGGTGCGGTCCTAATGTGCGGTATTATCGGCTATACTGGGACTGACGGCGCCGTCGGTGACGTGTTGCTGACCGGTCTGTCGGGTCTCGAGTATCGTGGCTATGACTCTGCCGGTGTCGCGGTTTCCGACTCATCACTATCGATCCACAAGCGACAGGGAGAGGTTTCAGAACTCGAGGAAGCCCTTCCTGCCAGTGGGATTGATGGTGTGGCTGGAATCGGACATACACGCTGGAGTACGCACGGGCCACCGACAGATACGAACGCACACCCGCACACCGACTGTACTGGTGATGTGGCAGTCGTCCATAACGGGATTATCGAGAACTATCAGCAGCTACGGTCGGATCTTGAAACCGGTGGCCACGAGTTCATAAGCGACACGGACACCGAGGTCATCCCGCACCTGATCGAAACAGCACTCGAGACCGGTGCTAGCCGTGAAGAGGCATTCCGGGAAGCAGTCCATCAGCTCGAGGGCAGCTACGCTGTCGCAGCAGTGTTCCCCGGCAGCGAGACCGTGTATGCGGCGCGCAATGAGTCGCCGCTCGTGCTCGGGATTGGTGATGATGGGCATTATTTGGCAAGCGACGTGCCAGCGTTTATCGAGTATACCGATCGCGTGGTGTATCTCGAGGACGGTCAGTTCGCGCGTATCAACCCGTCGGGAATCGTCGTCACTGACGAGCAGGGAGCCGTGGTTGAGACGGCTGTTGAGCGGATCGAGTGGGATCCCGAAGACGCGGGGAAAAGTGGCTACGACCACTACATGCTCAAGGAGATTCACGAGCAACCACAGGCGATCCGCAAATGTCTGCGTGGGCGCGTCTCCGAACTGGAGGGTGAAGTGACGGTCGACGAGCTAGCGGACCTTGATCTCGAGGGACCGGTCCAGTTCGTCGCCTGCGGGACCTCGTATCACGCTGCGCTATACGGTGCGCGGATGCTGCGCGAGCACGGGATTCAGGCTCAGTGCTTCCTCGCCAGCGAGTACGATGTGGATATGATTCCGATGACTGAGGAGACGGTCGTTATCGGAGTTACTCAGAGCGGCGAGACAGCAGACACGATGAGTGCGCTCCGAGCCGCAAACCGAACGGGGGCGACGACGCTGGCACTGACCAATACGGTTGGGAGTTCGGCCGCACGGGAGTGCGATCACGTGATGTACATCCGTGCTGGGCCTGAGATCGGTGTGGCGGCGACGAAGACCTTCGCCAGCCAGCAAGTCGCGCTGGCGATGCTGGCAAGTGTGCTGTCGGATGAGTGTTCAACCGAGTTCGTCGAACGGTTGCGTGATCTTCCTGATCTGGTCCAGCAGGTGTTAGATACGTCTAACGCGCGCGAAATCGCCGAGGAATACGAGGAGTCAGACGCCTACTTCTTCATTGGCAGGGGATACAACGCGCCAGTCGCGCTCGAGGGTGCGTTGAAGATGAAGGAGATCACGTACAAGCATGCAGAAGGGTTCGCCGCTGGCGAGTTGAAACATGGCCCGCTTGCGCTGGTTGATGGGGCAACGCCTGTGTTCGCGATGGTGACCGGAGACACAAATGCCGCGAAGACGCTTGGAAACGTGAAGGAAGTCGAGGCACGTGACGCCCCCGTCGTCGTGGTGACCGATTCGCCCGACGACGTCGGGCAGTACGCAGATCACGTACTGGAAGTCCCAGCGGTGGGGCCCCGACTCACGCCGATTCTCGCAAACGTGCAGTTGCAACTGGTTGCGTACTGGGTCGCGAATCGGTTGGGGCGGTCGATCGATAAACCGCGGAACCTGGCGAAGAGTGTGACTGTCGAGTAGTGGGTAGACTGGCATTCTGGTAGCGACAACACCGTTTTTGGATAGTTAGTGCGGAGCAACCGGCCATGACTGCCGCAGCAGCACTATCAAATTACCAGAGTTGCACGACGGGCGTGCCACAGTCCTCACAAACGACTGCCTGGTTGCCCTTGTACTTCTCTGAGTCAAGCCGGCCATCGTCGCAGAAGGTACAGGTTTGGCCCGTCAGCCGATTGATTATCACATGTGAGTCATCTCGCTCTTTGATTTGTTGCATTCTCTACCATTATATTTCAGACTGGATGTATATAATTACTGTGGCTGAAAGCTGAGCCTGATAAACACGGGAAACACCTACCCTATACGTGATCGTGACTCCGTTATACGATTGTCTCGCTAATCAGCGGGCCAAATGCGATCTTCCTATAGAGAGAGAGCAAGCCGGTTGAAAATGGGACTGAGAAGGGCCTGTAGAACGTTCTGTGTGGACTAGAAAAGAAAATTTTATTTAATGATAAGTTCACTACCAACTCAAAAATGGATGTTGAAAATAAGAATCACAGTCCAGAAATGGAGTGAACGAATGTGAAACCAGGAATCTGCGCAAAGAACTATGAGTGAACAGGTTACTGAGCAAGTTGATGTCAGAGCGACACCGGCACGGATTTGCGTAGTCGGCCTCGGATACGTCGGCTTACCTTTAGCGTATGCATTTGATAGAGAAGGTCACGACATCTGGGGTATTGACATCAATCCTGACAAGATCGCCACTCTTGAAGCGGGGACTGATCCAACTGGTGATATCGGTGACGACGCGATCGCCGCCAGCGAGATTGAGTTTACGACCGACCCCAGTCTTGTGGCGGAAGCAGATGTCGTGATCGTCGCGGTCCCGACACCTGTCGACGACCTCGAGAAACCTGATTTGAGCCTCGTTGAGAGCGCTGGCGAGATGATCGGCGAGCACCTCACGGCGGAAACGACTGTCGTCCTTGAGTCGACCGTCTATCCGGGCGCGACCCGGGAAGTATTCATTCCAGCTCTTGAGGAGACGTCAGAACTCACCGCTGGTGATGAGTTCGGAGTTGGCTACTCCCCCGAACGGATGGTTCCCGGCGATGACGAGCACGGGCTGCGAAACGTTGTCAAGGTCGTGAGCGCGCTGACCGACGAAACGCTGTCCGACCTCGCTGCCCTGTATGAGACGGTCGTCGACGCCGGGATCCACCAAGCGCCGACGATTGAGACTGCCGAGGCGGCCAAATGCGTCGAGAACACCCAGCGTGATCTCAATATCGCGCTGGTCAACGAGTTGGCGGTGGCGTGTGAGCATTTAGGCCTCGAGACGGAGGCGGTCCTCGAGGCTGCAGAGACGAAGTGGAACTTTCATCATTACCGGCCCGGTCTCGTCGGTGGCCATTGCATCCCCGTGGATCCGTTCTACCTAATCTACGAGAGCGAACAGCAGGGGTTCGACCCCGAGTTGATACAGAAGGCCCGCGAGGTCAACGAGTACGTCCCGACCCACGTCGCTGAGCTGACGATCAAGGCACTCAACGAGAGCGCAAAGGTCCTCCAGCACAGTCGGGTTCTCATCCTCGGGTTGGCCTACAAATCAGACGTCGAGGATATCCGCACGTCCGCGATCGGCGGCGTGATTGACGAACTTCAAGAGTACGGGATTGAGGTCATCGGATTTGACCCACACGCCGATGACGACGCGATGCGCGAGGAGTTTGGGATTGATGTGCAAGAAGAGCTTGCCGTTGAGGAGGTCGACGGAGTTATTATCGGTACGCCACACAGCGAATTTTATGGATTTCATTTCGGCGATATCGCACATGAGATGGCCAATGATCCAGTGTTGATTGATGTTGACGGGACGTTCGAAGACCAAGCATCCAATCACAACTTCACGTACCGGAGACTCTAATGTATAAAGAAAAAAACAGTGGGTCAGCTTCAGGAATCGCTTTTACCCAAATAGAAGATGGAAGTTTATCTTCATCAGATTCTGCTACAACGATTGTCTCGAACGATTCAGAGACTGGGCGTCTTATAGGCATCCCTGCCTACAATGAGTCTGTCGGCATCGGGAGTACGATCCTTACAGCCCAGCAGTTCGCTGACGAAGTCGTTGTCATCGATGATGGGAGCGCTGACAACACGGTCGAAATCGTCCGTCAAACGGACGTGACCCTCCTCAAGCACGAGGAGAACCGTGGGAAAGGCCAGGCGTTGCGGACGTTTTTCGAGTACGCCCGCGCAAGCGATCACGAGTCATTTGTCGTCCTCGATGGCGATGGTCAACACCACCCACAAGATGTATCTACGGTTGCCAAACCGGTCGAGGAGGACAAGGCTGATCTCGTCGTTGGCAGCCGGTATCTGGGAGGGACGAGCGCTGACGAGACGCCATTCTATCGACGGGTAGGCCAGCAAATTCTCGATTACCTGACCTTTGGTTCGAGTGGCGCCAAACTCTCCGACACGCAGAGCGGATTCCGTGCGTTTTCGCCCGCGGCGCTTGAGGAACTGTCGATTCAGACCAATGGGATGGGCGTTGAAAGCGAGATGATCGCCACAGCCCAGGAAGCAGACCTTCGGATCGTGGAAGTCCCGATCGATGTCCGTTATGAGGGAATCGATGGTCAGACGTTTAATCCCCTCCATCACGGACTCGCAGTGGCGACCTTCCTAGTGCAGCTGATCCGCGATCGCCATCCACTTCTATTCTTCGGAGCACCAGGGGTCGTGATCGGGGGTGTGGGTGTGGTGCTCGGAATCGATGCAGCACTCCTGTATGACACCCAAGGTGTGTTCACGCCGGGCCAGACGATGGTGAGTCTCCTGCTCACCGTCATCGGCCTGCTCAGCGTGTTCTGCGGACTTGTACTTAATCGAATATCAATAATGATTTATGAGATGGCGGAGGACAGGCAATGAGTCGCGAGACAGACGTAGTAATTGTGCTTGGAACGCGACCGGAGATAATCAAACTTGCACCGGTGATTCGGGCCTGTGAGCGTCGTGAGTTTGCGTACTCGGTAATCCACACGGGCCAGCACTACTCAGACTCGCTCGATACGGTGTTTTTCGACCAACTCGAGTTACCGGAACCCGATCATCATCTCGGCGTTGGCTCCGGGACGCATGCCGAACAGACGGCAGATATGATGGTTGGCGTCGAAGAAATCTTGATAGCCGAGCAGCCTGAGGTCGTCTTGGTTCAGGGAGATACCAACTCGGTGCTGGCTGCGGCGATTGCGACAAGTAAGCTGGACATCAAGATCGGCCATATCGAAGCTGGGTTGCGGAGTTTCGATCGGTCGATGCCTGAGGAGACGAATCGAGTGGTTACCGACCACGTCGGTGACTTCCTGTTTGCGCCGACTGAACAGTCACGTGAGTACTTGCGCGATGAGGGTGTCCCCGAGAAGCGGATCTATGTCACGGGAAACACAGTCGTTGACGCCGTTGAGCAGAACCGCGACCTCGCGGCTCGGAAAAGCGATATACTCTCAGAACTCAGCCTCGAGTCCGACGAGTACATGCTGTTGACCGCCCACCGGGCAGACAACGTCGATAACGAAGCTCAATTCCAGGACCTGCTTACCGGCGTCGAACAGGCGGCAGCCGCCCTTGGTCAGGAAGTCGTCTATCCGATCCATCCACGGGCCCGAAGTCAACTGGAGACATTTGGACTTACAGTGCCCGATCGGATCCAGTTGCTCGAACCCCAGGACTATCTGGACTTCCTTACACTCGAGCATTCGGCCGAAGTAATCTTGACCGATTCAGGAGGTGTCCAAGAAGAAGCCTGTATCCTTGATGTGCCCTGTGTAACATTGCGGGAGAACACGGAGCGCCCGGAGACGATTACTGTTGGAGCGAACCGGCTCGTGGGAACTGAGCCTGACACAATTGTTGCGGGGACGCGTGAGGCCGTCAATACGATGGCCCACTGGGAGAACCCGTTCGGTGATGGAACAGCTGCAGACCGAATTCTCGGAGCACTTCCGGTTCCAACCGCTCCAGAGGTGCAACAATGAATTCATTGCTCCACATGAAATCAAACGCACAGTTACAGACGAATCGAAAAGTAGTTACATCGATCTTCAGAACCCACGTGTAAGATGGCAAAAATACTTGTAACCGGTGGCCTTGGGGCAGTTGGTGCACCACTTGTTCAGGAACTTGAATCTCGAGAGCATGATGTCTGGGTGGCGGACCTCCCCTGGAATGAGCGGGAGAAATACTTCCGCTGTGACGTAAGTGAATACCGGCAACTTGCGCGCATCTTTGAGACACATGAGTTTGACTACGTCTATCATCTTGCAGCCGAATTCGGTCGAAAAAACGGCGAGGACTTCTACGAGACAATGTGGGAGTCCAACGCTGTCGGGACGAAGAACATGCTCCGTCTGCAGAGTGAATACGACTTCCGAATGATCTTCTCTTCCAGTAGCGAGGTGTACGGGGACTATGGCGAAGTCATGGACGAATCAGTGCCGCTCGAGGAGGGAGGGATCAGACAACTCAACGACTATGCAATCTCGAAATGGGTCAACGAACAGCAGATCATGAACGCCGCGGATCGGTACGGGACCGAGACCGTCCGGGTGCGCTTTTTCAACACGTACGGCCCAGGGGAGAAGTTCAGCGAGTATCGGAGCGTCATCTGTAAGTTCTGTTACCACGCTCTTCACGACAATCCCTATCATGTCTACGAAAACCACCACCGGTCGTTCACCTACATCGGGGATACGGTCCGCACCCTCGCCAATATCGTAGACAACTTCCACCCCGGCGAGGCCTACAACATCGCCGGCGAGGAATACTATGGGATCAAGGAGCTGTCGGACCTAATCTTAGACTACCTCGGAAAAGACGACGACAAGGTCGAGTATCGGGGGACCGAGGAACACAACACGCTGAACAAGCGCGCCAGCGTTGAGAAGGCGAAACGCGATCTCGACCACGAAGCGAGAGTCTCTCTGGAAGAGGGGCTTCCAAAGACTATCGAGTGGATGCGCGACTACTATGGCCTCGATGAGTAGCGAGACTGCCACAATCCCTAGCGAACTGCCGGTCGTTGACAAGATCGTCGTCATTGGGACAGGATTCATCGGACTGCCGCTAGCGCTCCAACTCGCCGATGCAGGCAAAACCGTCGTCGGAGTCGACATCGACGAGAACCTTGTCGACGCGATTAACGACCAGTCGCTCAACCTGGACGAAGCAGAGCTCCAGGCACTGCTCGAGAGTCCAGCCGTTGAGGAAAACCTTGTTGCCCAGACCGCCCCGGAACGCGGCGACGCGTTCGTGATCTCCGTCCCTACCCCGCTTGCCCAGCCCCAGAAGAGCCCCGATCTCAGCGCCGTCAAAGCAGCTGTCGGATCGATTCTCCCGCATCTCGAGTCGGGGGCGATCGTTAACGTGGAGTCGACGATTCCCCCGCTCACCTGTGAGGAGGTTATCATGCCTATGCTGGCTGACGCCGGCTTCACGCCCGGTGAAGACGTCTACCTCGCCCACTCGCCGGAGCGCATCCTGCCAGGCAACGTCTTCGAGGAAATCGTCCAGAACGACCGCGTCATCGGAGGAGTGAACGACGCGAGTTCACGGGCCGTCGCCCAGATCTATGAGCCGTTCCTCGAGGGCGACATCTATTATACAGATCTTCTCTCGGCGGAGCTCTGCAAGCTGATGGAGAACACGTATCGCGATGTCAACATCGCGCTGGCAAACGAGTTCGCCCTTATCGGCGATGAGTTGGACCTCGACATTACGGGCGTAATCGAGTTGGCGAACCGCCATCCGCGGGTCGATATCCTCCGACCGGGGATCGGGGTCGGCGGACACTGCCTCCCAATCGATCCCTGGTTCCTCAACGAGGTCGATCCCGAGCACACGAATCTGATCACGACGGCCCGCCGGATCAACGATATGATGCCCGATGCAACGGCGCGTCGCATCCGGCATGCGCTGAGCGGGCTGGATGAGCCGACCGTGCTGGCACTGGGTGCTGCCTACAAGCCGGACTCACACGACCAGCGGGAAAGCCCCGCCCACGAGATCGTTGCGGAACTCCGGCAGGACGGATACGAGATTATCCACCGGGACCGGCTCGTCAAGGGGATGGCGTACGACGATCTTGAGACGCTACTCGCGGAGACCGACCCGGACGCGGTCGTCCAACTTGTCGCCCACAGTGCAACGAACGCAGACCTTGAGTCGCTCTCAGACGAGTTGCTCGCCGATGGCATCCCGCTCTTGCGGCCGGGTATCGGCAACCCGCTCCACCCTGCCCACGATGACTAACGACGAGTCGACGAGCGTGCTGATCGTGACGCAGTTTTTCCCGCCGGAGTCGATGGGCGGGGCTCATCGCTGGGAGCGGCTCACGGCCCATCTCGACGACGACGTTGCGCCCCATGTTCTCTGTACATTCCCGACGTTTCCGTTCGGGGAGTTCGATCGCCGCTGGCGTCCCGTGAGTAGGGAGACGCAGAATGGGGTACCCGTCACCCGGCTATGGACGTTCCAGCCCGGCACAGATTCCTCCCTGGGACGTATTCTGAACTACGGGGTGTTTGCGCTGTTGAGCACGCTTTATGTGCTGGTGACGTTCTGGCGCTACGACTGCATCGTCACCATGTCTGCCCCCCACACGACGTTTCTCCCTGGTCTCGTCGGGAAACTCACCGGGCGGCGATGGATTATCGACATCTTCGACCTCTGGATCGATAACGCCGCCGACCTCGGCTATGTGGGTGAGGAATCGGTCGCCTATCGCACCGTGAGTGCCCTCGAACGTGTTTCGTTTGCCACCGCGGACGCCGTCTTCGTGATCACAGATACGATGGCCGACTACTACGACGCAAAGTATCCAAAGCTGGCCGTCGCCATCCATGTAATTCCGTTCGGTGTCGATACGGACCTGTTTGCGCCGAGCGTCGAGCCTACGACCGAGACGGACGTCATCTACACGGGAAATCTCGGCACAGGGCAGGCCTTTGTGCCCTTCCTCGAGGGGTTTGCACGCCTCGAGGGAGAACCTGAACTGACAATTGTCGGAGACGGTGAGCGGCGTACGGAACTAGAGAAGCTGGCAGATAACCTCGAGATCGCTGACCGCGTGACATTTGAAGGCTACGTTGATCGCACAGAGATTCCGGGCTTGCTCGCCGGAGCAGACGTGAGTCTCGTTCCGTTGCACACTAAGTACCAACTCGACTACGCCCGGCCAACAAAGCTGCTCGAGACCATGGCAGTTGGAACGCCGTATGTGGCAAGCGCTGTTACCGAGATCGCTAATTTGAGTCGACAATATGAGACCGGGCTCGTAGTTGAAAATGATCCAGAAACCGTGAATCGTGCGCTTCATCGACTACTCACCGATAAGGACCGCCGAATGATTAGACGAAATAATAGCATAAGTTTTGTTAACAATAATCACCAATGGAGTATAATTGGGGAACGAGTGTCAGGTGCATTAAGAGGGAATCTAAAAGATGACTAATGGATCTATCCAACCATACATTGTAAAGGACCCACCACAGTCGGAGTTATCTGCAAATATAGTCGATTATGACTCGCCACCACTGGTTTCGTTTGTTATCCCGTGTTATAATGATGTAGAGATTCTCCCACGATGTCTCCAAAGTATTCGTAAACAGTGCTACCAGAATATTGAGATTATAGTTGTTGATAACGGATCAGTTGACGGATCGATAGACGTAGCAGAAAGATTAGCAGATCGCGTTTTGCATGTTGATGGACCGCTTGGTCGTGTGAGACAAAAAGGGTTTGAAGAGACAAATGGCGAAATCATCGGGAGTTTTGATAGTGATAATATTCTCCCTCACAAAAAATGGCTCTCCCAAGCAGTTCAATATTTCAACTATCACGAATCTGTAGCCAATGTCTGGCCAAAGAATACCGCTCCACCGAACAGTCCGCCTTTTTCAAGGATTTATTGGGGACTTTGGGAAGAAATAATTGAGGACCGAGTATCTGATTCACGTGGTGTCTTCGGCGGTGGGACATCTCTTTTCCGTCGCTCGGCCTTGATGGATGTTGGTGGTATTGATGAGACTATTCATTGGGGAGAAGATTTCAACCTTGCAACTAAACTGAAAAATTCTGGTTATTCTGTTGTCTATATAACCGATCCAATATATCATAAAACTGATATGGGTGAATCAATTAGACAATTCATTAAAAAACAATTCTTAGGCGCAGAGGCCTTCGCTGATAATTCGTTTAGAGCAATGAGTTTGACACCATATGAAGTTGCGTATGAGCAATTTATCCTAGGTGGACGGGCGATGCTCAAAGGCCTTCTTCGCGATCGGGATTACGCTTGGTTATATTTCCCACTGTTCATTAGTATCCGAGCTATCATATACACATATTCTATTGCAAAATCATACGGAGGACAGGAACAATGAATATACTTCAGGTAATTACAAGCTTTCCTCCAGCTTATGCTTATGGTGGACCTGTTGAATCCTCGTACAATATATCAAAAAGCCTCGTGAAACGCGGCCATGACGTAAGTGTATTCACAACCGATGTTTATAACTCAGACTCACGGCTGACAGGATATGATGATCCTGAGATCCGAGAGGGGATTCGCATTCGACGTTTCAAAAATATCAGTAATCATCTCGCTTGGACTGCCAATATCTCGACTGCGGTCGGAATGTGGCCTGCCTTGAGGACTGAGATAGAGAAATTTGATATAGTTCATCTCCATGAATTCCGTTCGATAGAGGCAGCTCTTACGAGCTATGAGGCTGTCCGGCAGAATGTGCCTATCGTCCTTCAGCCTCGTGGATCACTCGCTCGAATTTCAAAAGGCATTCAGAAGACAATCTTTGACAGGCTATTTGGATACCGAATTGTCTCGGCTGCAAACCAAATCATCGCTAGTTCACGCGTAGAATCGGCTCAATATTCTGAAGTTTTGCCAAAAATTTGTAACAAGCCGTTATCTTACGTACCGAACGGTATTGATCAAAGCACATATGCTAAACTTCCTGAAGAGAGACAGTTCCGGGAAAAATATAATATATCAAGTAGTTCTAATATGATTTTGTATCTTGGTAGGGTACATAAAGGAAAAGGGATTGATACCTTAGTTCGAGCCTTTTCTGACCTGGAATTGGAGCAGAAATGTTATCTGGTTATCGTCGGTCCCGATGACGGTTATCTTAGCCAGTTAAAGAAATTAAGAGATGAATTTAATTGTGATAATATATTATTTCCTGGTCCAAAATATGGTGACGAAAAGTTGGCTGCGTATCTTGACGCCGATGTGTTTGTGCTTCCCTCGAATTACGACTCGTTTGGTAATGTCGTAATTGAAGCGATGGCTTGTGGTACACCAACTGTAACGACGGATGCTTGCGGCGTCTCGGAGTGGGTTGATCACGAAAGTCACCGCTCTGTTGCATCAACACCGCAAGGACTCCGAACCGGTATCGAAAGTATCCTCGAGAACTCTTACTCACCTAGTTCTATTCGACAATATATATGGGGGAATTTTGCCTGGAAAGCAGTAGCGACAGACATGGAAGACATCTATAAGGAGGTAGTACAATGAAAATTACGTTCATCACGTACATTTATCCATACCCTGACCGTGGATACAACCCTGGAATTGAACGGGTGGTACAAGAGTTCGCTAGAGAGTTAGTTCAACAAGGACATGATGTCCACGTACTCACTACTTATCGCAACGGAGGTTCCAAAAAAACAGAAACCGATAAAGGAGTCTGTCTCCACCGGATTCCAGACGCGCGTCAATATTTTGGTAAGGTAGGAAGTATATTCTCTATAGATCTCCTTTCTATTAATTATAGTATAAAAGAATATTCGTCATTGCTTGAATCATCAGATATAGTTCATACGTTTACTCCTATCGTATGGAAGTTTTTCTCAACCCCACTCATTGCTCATTATCACCACTGGGACGAGCCGAGTGAACTAGCTGAATATCTATATTTACCGACAAGCCACCGCTTCTGGATGCAATGTTATGATCGCGCTGATAGAATAATTGCCGTGTCGGAGTTCTCTGCAGCCGACCTTGCTTCCAGAGGTGTTGATCGAAATAAAATTGAGACCGTTCCGAACGGAGTAGACACAGATACTTATTATCCAGGATCATCCTCAATAGAATTCAAAGAATGGGACCAAATTTTACTTTACGTTGGTCCATTGATGGAACGGAAAGGTCTTGAATATCTGATCAAGGCAATGCCCAACGTTCTCAGTGAACACCCTAATACGGGGCTCATTGTCGTTGGTAGTGGAGAGGAGAAGCCACTGTTGAAAATAGCAAATGATCAGGATGTCTGTGACCATATTCAGTTTGAAGGGTTTGTACCTGAAGACAAACTCCCCGACTATTACCGTGCTGCGGATGTTTTTGTGTTTCCTTCTCTACTCGAAGGCTTCGGAATGGTTCTCGTCGAAGCTATGGCCAGCGGGCTTCCTGTGATTAGTACCACGGCTTCAGCGATCCCGGAAGTTGTGGGTGATTCTGGTCTACTAGTGCCTCCGCGTGATGAAATTAACCTTGCGGCAACCGTTTGTGATCTTCTTGATTCGGGGGAACTTGATCAATGGGGTACTTGGGCACAAACCCGTGTTCAGAATAAATTCACTTGGACACAAACTACCTCTGATCTCTACTCAGTATATACAGAATGCATCCAATAATTATTGTATTGTATTATATAATATCTTGGAAAGATATATTCCCATATTGTTTCAGCGAGAATCTATAAACAGCCCGATTTTTAAAATATCTATTTGGGTACAAGGTAACATTTTTCCCTAATATTGCACCTAAAATAGACATATGAAGTCGATCTGTATATATTTGATTAGCGTTATTGGCTATGGATATAAAGTCCGTGAAATTGTACTTCTGATGATTACTAAGATCTGCTTTCATAACATTCTCTCCCTTTTCCTCGAGTTCCTCTTTTTGTTTTGGCCTAATGACTGATTCCCGGTCATCCCGAAAAGCTAACAGTGTTCCTACCTTTTCCTGGGATTTTTGATATGGCCTCAGGTCATTCTCCTCCAAATATAGTGCTGTATCCTTAGATAGGTATATTTCAACATTTGACGGTAGGTTATAATTTTGGAGTATATTATAACTATATTCCTCACGGCAAAAAAGATGTATGTCATTAGAGGATATATCTATTACCGAACTTAGGTCAAGACTACCAAACCAATACGATTGAGGGCCTACTATAATTGTTGAGTCGTTAAGCTTATTATTGAGATATTCGACATAGTGTATACTTATTCCCCTTCCGCCCATGTCGTTGAAATTCCCCCCTCCATGAATAAATACTGTATCGGTATCTACCTCCAGTTCGTCAAACGGAGTCATATTCATTCTTGATAATAATCTATTACCAAATGATTTTAACCGACGATCATACCCAGCTTTACTCGGGGGATCAAGCGATATACTATTTATTCCAAGTCCGGCTACGAGTTTTTCTGCACCTTTATATATTAGCGTATCACCATGATTCCCCCCAGGTATTAGGAATGTGATATCTGAGAGGTCATTTTGTTCAAAAAATGACTGGAGCTCATCCATTATTTTGCATCCCTCTTTTAGATATTATAAAAGATATTATATTTAAGAATAAAAAACCGAGAGAGTGAATCGGATTTTTAATTGACTCTTGTAACAATATCTTTTTATTCACTATGTTTCTATCTTGGTCTCCACTATGTTTTTGGACAAAATTGGAGACGGTGTTCGAATAGTACATTCGATCATTCACATATGATTTTAAAGTAATATCGCCAACATTGTGATAGATATAGGAGTTGGCAAATCCGACGTCAGCTCCTGCGTTAGCCGCACGTATATGTACATCACGATCTTCTCCAGCAACTAAATCAGCGTCATGGCCCCCAATAGAGTCATATATTTTCGAATGAACAAATCGTAAATTACCAATGTGTGATTTGTTTTTTACTATTTTCCCGAAGTCGGTACAATTCGCCCAAAATGTGGATCCGATATTCCGTTCAGGGATTACGACAGCATCATACTCCTCATCACAGAGTTTCACGCATTCATATATTACCTGCTTGGAGACTTCCATATCTGAATCCACATGGAAATAATAATCTCCTTTCGCTATGTCTGCACCTCTTTTTCGGGCTTCAGGCATTGATGTTTTTTCAACATGTAAAGACACATCATAATCTGATACTATATTTTGAGTCTCATCTTCGCTACAATTATCGACAACTATAACCTCTGTATTATCATATTTTTGTGAAACTATAGATTTTAAACACCTATCTATAGTCTGTTCATTGTTGTATGTGGGGACAATTACTGAAACTAATGGGCTATTCTGCGTCACCGATAGAATCGATGAATGGCAAGATATTAAATGCAATGATTATAACTAATTCTTGCTCGTGAAACTCGCTAGGTCGACGATTAAATTACTTCTAGTGACAGTAGTAAATTCTGTCGGCGGAATGTTCGTATTTGCTTATTTAGCACGGGAAATAGGTAGTGTAGAACTGGGGATATTCTTCTTATTCCAAGCGGTTTCAGGGCTATTACTCTTACCATCTGATTTTGGCCTTCGCGTTTCTGTAGAAAAGAAGATCAGTGAAGGGAGTAACAGAGATGAAATCTTCACAACTGGATTACTACTCCAAATTATATTTTTATTATTTGTTATATTATTCATAACGGCAGCTGAGGGTTATATAAATAGCTACATTGGTCGTGACGTACACGCGATTCTGATAGTATTTCTAGTGTTCAAACAATTTTCAACATTATTAGAAGCAGCAGTAAAAGGAGAACTAAAAGTGAACAAGGTCGCGAATGTCCGACTGTTACGCCGAATATTTTGGATTGTATTGAGTGTATCGGTAGCTTATACCGGACATGGCGTCTTTGAGTTGATTTTAACACTCATAGTTTGTGAGGTTATAGCACTAGTGGGATATGTGAACTACCTTGATTCTACAATTGCCAAACCTAATATGAGTGATTTGAGATCGACATTATCATTTGCTAAATATAGCGTCATTCCATCCGTGAGCGGATATGCCTTCAGTTGGATTGATATACTTGTTATTGGTTATTTTCTTACCGCATCTTTTGTAAGCGCATACGAATTAGCATGGCAAATAGCCGGTGTTATTGCGTTACTTGGTAATGCAATTATGACAAGTATATTTCCTCAAATAAGCGCTTGGAATGAAGAGGGGAAAACAGAACAGATAACCCAGACAGTGACGATCTCGATTATGACGATTTTATACATATCAATACCTGCATTTTTCGGCACATTTTATCTCTCTGAAGATATATTGGGTCTAATATACGGGCCCGAATATAATACCGCTTCTGTAGCGCTAGTTTTACTAGTGATAGCTATGACTTTCCAATCCACTCGTAACATTCTCACAAAGGTTCTCCAGGGAATGAATGAAGAAGAAATTGTAAATAGGGCATCGCTTGTCGAGTTAGGATTGAATATCACATTGAATGTACTTTTGATACCCGTATTTGGCCTGACTGGCGCAGCAATTGCAACTATGATATCGCTTTTCATTGGGACATTATTGCGTGGTATTTATATACACAAAATTCTTGAAATAAGGGCTCCCCTTCGAGAAATAGCTTGGGCTATCACCTCTTCAATAGGAATGCTTCTACTTATAGGCCAACTATCAAAGTTGGTTTCAGTAGATGAATTAAATAGTTTATTTTTATTCGTATTATTTGGTATCCTGGCCTATTCTGTTATACTTCTTAGTAATGATTCAGTCAGGGCACAGGCCCAAGAATTATTTAAGGAAATTGTTGATAATTACTAGACTATGTCCCTGGCTCATACCGTCTTGTACGAGGGAACAAGAGGTATCAATAGACAATATTTTGGTCCCGTCCCAAACTCGTCTAGAGTTCGCCTCTGGTAGCGTCAACTGACACCTCCATTGTGATGGCTGTTTTGGCTGACCGCTCGAGCAGTTCGTCGGCGAACGCCGCGAACTGCTCGGGATCGGCATACTGCACCAAATTCAACCAGAGAAGCGACTCTAACCCTGCTTCTGACCACTGCATCCATTGATTCTTACACCGCTTCGAAACTTCACCCATGGCTCGTTCGACCACGTTTGACGTCCACGGAACCTGCTGTTGATCAAGCGCGAGTTCCGCGAACGTCACGGTTGCTTCTGCCCATTCCCGGAGGTACACCGTAGCTTTCGGGGAGTCTTGACGCTCTAACCTCCAGGCTTCCTTCCCGAGATTCTCGAGCGTTTGGTCAATCCGCTCGCGGATCGCCAAACGCTCATTCCTCGGTGCATGGAGTGCGACAGAGTTCTTCAGATGGAACAGATCATCCGTAACGCCAGAGACGATCGCTTTCCGCTCCGAGAGCGGAAACGCATCGTCTTTCCAGAGCTTGTACCCGAGCGTTCGACCGACGTGAACGAGATCGAGCTGGTGAGATCGGTCACCACTCTCGAACGCATCGACGAGCGCCTTTTCGGCGTCACTGACGACCGTGACGTCGTCAGTGACCGCCTCAGTCTCTTCGAGGGCTTCTGCTGTTTCATCCCAGGATTCGTTGACGTTGACGTCTAAGAGTGTGGTTTCTGTGCCGTCACCCTCGGACAGACGGCCGGGGGTGACGTTGACATCATGGTAGGAGCAGCATCCGTGTTCGGTTAAGGCCTTACCTCCGTGTTGAAGGCTTGAGCCACTCGTTCGGTCAAGGTGAGGCGTGATCTCTCTGTTTGGCGTGCCCCGCTCCGCATCAGTTCTGGAAGGTTTGGCGGTGGATGCCCAAGTGAGAGAGCCAACTCAGCCAACATCAGCTGGGCGAACGACCGGAAGGTCTTCGCCCAGCGTTCCCGTGGATACTCTATTCTTGGATTAGCTGCTTGAAACACTGCTAACAAGGCTCTGCTGACCGTTGGCGTCAGCAGAGCCGCCACTGTCAACAACTCCACGATGACTGGATCACTCGTTTCGATCCTCTCCAGTCCGTACACCGATTTCAGCTCACGGAAAATCAACTCCTACCGCAGCCCGTAGACTGCTCCAATTTGCTCTGGCGTGAACTCTTCTGGCAGGTTCGTCACGTACAGGTGATGGTCGTCGGTGTCCTCGTTGCGGACACCGACGACACGGAACTCTTTCGAGTCTCTCGATTGCTGATCGCCGTATGCCCGTCGATCAAACGGAAACTCCGCGGTTACATCGATAATCTTCCGCGTGAGACGGGGCAAATGCTCCTGGAGACGAGTTCCTTCTAACGGAATGGCGCGGCCGCGCCATTCCCGGCGTTCAGCAGTGATCAGGGGGTTCGCGTTCGTCTTCAGCCGGCTGACGAAGTAGCCGTCGTTCTCATCGATTAACGCAAAGCGACGATAGTTGTAAAAGCCCAGATCAGCCAAGAACAGCCGTCCAAGCAGCCAGTTCCCCGTGCGGAACTGGCTGCTCTCGTGGACCCGTTCGTCGGTAAGATCAAACTTCACAATCGTCTGTTTAGTGAGATTGTAGACGACGTACAGCTGCGCGCCAGATTGATCGGCGTGAGTCGCTGGAAACTCCGCGAGGAGCCGATGCAACCTGAAGACGGTTGCATCGGCGATAAGCGTCTCGCGGAACTGCTCAAGCTGTGGAGCGACAGTATGGGAACCGCGACCTCCTCGAGCGCATGCGCGAGGAGATCGCTCAGGAGGTCACGGAGTTGGGGCGTAAAGCGGTCGTAGAAGCTGGATCAAGCGACCGTCTGGTTCGTTGCTGCCTCATAGGTGCGTTGGAAGCCAGCAATAGAGCGGTCTTCGCCGTCCACGGCGAAGCCCAAGATGAGCGACCACACGAGCATCGTGATGTTGATTTTTCGGTCACGTTGGACGGTATCGCGCGAGCGCGCGATACCTTCGATAACCTCCTCGGGAAAGAGAGAAGTTAATCAGCGTCGTATGAGTGTTGGAGAGAGTTCAGGTAGCACAACCTCTCTCTACGCGGCTTCTGAAGATAACCTCACCCCATCAATAGACCAGCGTCTGCATGTTCTGCTCCTTAACCGAACACGGATGATAGGAGCAGTGATCCTGCTGGCTATGACACTTCGTTCCGTCAGGAACGACAGTGTCTGCATTCGTCCCAGGAAGCCGATCACGAACGAAGTCACCGAGCTTGCTGCCGTATTCACGGACTCGGCGGTTGACCGTCGTGATCGAGGGCATGGGAGTGAAGCCGTCGCCGTGGGCGACGGCATCACGATAGCTGAGCGAAGTAGGGAGTTCGGCAGCCTGGAGCGAGATATCTTCTTGATAGATGCGCTGGCCGTCGAAGTCGATAAGATCCTCGAGCGGACGGAAATAGGTCGGGTCGCCGTCGATAGCAGCAGTGTCTTTGACGTGGTGGAGGATGAATTCGTGTTCTCCTGCGGTTGTCACAGCGGTTCGTGTGGAGGTTCCAGCGCGCTGGAAACGGCAGTCGCCGTTTCCGCGCGCGTGTTTCTCACCACAATACGCCTCGACGAGGCGCTCGTCGAGGCTTCTGACGAGCTCCTCGAGGATAGTGGCCTCAAGCTGAATCTCGGTAAGAGATTCAGCGAGCGTGGCGAGCGGTAGCGTTTTGTCTTGGGCGATGCTGACTGCGAACCGCACGTTGATTTCGGCGTGCATGGGTCACTTCGGGGTAGGTACCAGAGGTGACCCTGCTTCCACAGGAGTCAGTTACGACTCTAGACAAGTTTGAGACACGACCAATACTTTATTCAGAGAGACGGTAGCTGGCCTCGATATCGAAGCGTTTCGCGTAGTGGTATCGAGCGTCTCGTTGCGTCTGACAGAGTGTATCTAACGAGATCATAGAATAATTCTAATCTTTAATAATAGTGATTCTCTCATTTGAATATATAACCTGAAACTCATTGATCGCCTTAAATCGTTCCGTGTCAACGAGAAGGATTCCGTCTCCTCGATAATTGCGGACGAATTCGATATTGTTAGTGCTGAATTCACCATAATAGAACGGAATCACGTAGGTGTGTAACTGAGTGTAGATCATGGTGTCGGAGCCTGTGTGACCCTTCATCCACTCCCCCGCAATCGGGCCTTGTGACTCTACTGGCTTAATCTCGTGAAAGCCGTCAGCTCGGACATCACTTGATGGGTCAACCATACTGGGAGGGTAGGCGGCTAATGCTGATGCAGCTACTAGCCCGGAAACAAGTACAACAACACTGATGACTTTGATGGCGTTTTCTGCTGGGAAGACAGAGTCTCGTTCAACGATTTTCCACAGGGAGTGAACAAATAATCCAGCTAATGGGATGTATCCGAATAGGATTATTCGGTTCATCAACCCAAATGCGATCGGACTGACAAGTACAGCGATAATCCCAGCCGTGAAGAGGTAGACCACTAGTGGCCGTTGTTCTTCCTCGTGTCGAATAGCAAGCCATAAAGCGGGCAAAGAACCGATTCCAAGAACAGCCTTGATAAGTAAAGGTAATTGATCGAGTATCGTTGCGCCAGCTCGAGTTACACCTTCACCACCTTCTGCACCACCTGTTGGATAGAGCACACCTATCAAGCCAAGTGTAGCAGATGTTAACACTTCCTGATCTACGAATAGATGAGGAACCGCTGCTAGAAGAGTGAATAAGAAGAGTATAGGAACAACTGTCGTCTCTTGCTTTGTTCGGAGGCCTGGTACAAACTTGAGGATACTATAAACGGCCAAAAAAAGGAGTGACGCAATCGCAGTGAAGTGGTGAGCAAAAGCAGTGCCAAACAATATTAATACTACTACTAGCTTTTTCCCCCAATTATCGAATTGATTTATACCCGAAGATAGATAAAAAAGTAAAAGAACAACGAACAGTATCCCGACACCTTGGGCGTGATATTCGATTTGGTAGAATATGATAAGGTCAAGCATACTCGTTAAATATGCAGCGAGCAATGCCCACTCCCTATCAAGGAATTTTGAGTATAATGCCCATAGGAGAACAAGTATCACTGCCCCCCAGATCGCGGGGAGGAAGCGTATCACTGCTTCAAGATCGATACCAGTTATCTGGATGATTTGAGCAGAGATAAAATGCATCACGAACCATGTGAGCTGCCGGTCAGCTTGTGGATACCAGATTTGGAATTCGGTTGGAAGAGGTGTCCCGCCTGCATTAAGCAGACCTCTGGTAGGAATTAGGTAGAAGTGAGGATCTCGCCACCAATGCATCGTTGGCGGTGCGTTCGGCATCACCCGAACGAAGACTGTCAGTGTTATTGTGGCGAGTGCTGGGAGTTTGGTATCAGATCGTCGAATAGTACTAAACGTGACTGTGGCACTCCCGAAAATCAGGATACTAAGAAATAAGAAGAGATTCATCTCATACTCACTCTGTTACCTTCTCAGAAAGAGAAGGCAGCTCACATATAAGTATTACTAATAGATCAGGCCTTCAGGTCAATTGTCATACTGTTGTCCCCGCCGCAGAGCTATTGGTTCCCACTCAATGTAACTTTCTCAAACGGATCCTACCAATACTTGCTGAAGGTATGTCTCTAGACCGTATTGAATGTCTTTTCATTTTGGATATCTCTTTAATAGTTAAATGTCACTACTAAACTGATTAAAGCGCTGGGTCGAGAATCACGCTCTCACTGCTGTCGCTATAATTTTTTGCCATTATCATACAGCCTGTGCTATCGATTTCGATATAGGTCTGTACCGAATCGCTCGGATGGTCATACGTGAGGATTTCCATACATGCCAGACGCCATCCGTCTGCTCGCTCCCTTTGTCAGAATGGTCATAAAATTGTAAATTATGGATCAAGACTTAGCGATAGCCGAGTGCTGAAAGCCGGTCTTCCAGCGTTTCATCGTCCATCTTGTCAACATCTAATGGTGCGTCGGGCTGTACGTCTCGTCGCGATCCATTCTCAATGATGAACCATGGGACCTTTACGAGCGGCTCGACATGGAGATGTCGCGGATGGCCATACCCGCGACACGGAATTGGCCCAATCCAGTCGCCGATGAGGTTCCCATGGTCAGCAGAGACGACGATTTTGCCCTCAACATCATCAAGGAGTTTCTCAACCTCGTCGAGCACGAGCTCGAGGTTCTCGGCGTAGGCTGCACGCACCCAGTCTTCAGTGACGCCGTCAAGTTTGAATTGGAGCTTGTTCCAGACGGAAAGATCATTGTCGTCCTCGCCTTCGCTGATAACTTCGTGATAATAATTGTCTACGTCCCGATCAGGGATGCCGCCGTGGGCGTGCCGCTGCCCGACTTCGCCGATGAAGGGGAAGTGCGGTTGCATAAAGTGTCCGATGATACGTTTATTCGGGTACTGTTCGTGGGCTTCAGCGACTGCCTCACGCATGGTCTCTGGCGTTACTGTGCGGAGCTCATCGTCCCAACCTGCCAGAAGGACGTTCTCGATAGCGTGGAACGTGCCGTCCTCGACGGAGGACATGTAGGGATTCGAAGTTACGTAGACAGTGTCGTGGAGATCTCTACCAGTAAAGTTGGCGTCGATAAATTCGTGGCTGTCGGAGCCCTGTGACCAGCGAGACTCTAAGCAGCCGTCAAGGCCACAGTGGTCAGCGAAGAGGTCGTATCGGCAACCATCGAGGAGCAGTAGGGTATCCCAATTTTCCGTCATCACGTCGATACCGTCGTTCTCTTGTCGCTGGTAGTAGCGGATGTTGGCTTCCTGGAGGAAGAAGTTCATCGCGGAAATAAGCCGTGAAGGGCGCTTTAGAAGCGTTAGAAAGTTGTCGAGGTTGAAGACATGATGATTCATGTCTAAACGAGATATGTTTGTTTACTTTAAATCTGACTATAGCTTCACTCATGATCCTTTCTCATAGCAGTAGAGGCTATGCCACTTCTAGGGTCTAATTCGTCCCGTCAGCATACCATCCGTTCTAGTTTAACACTGAGTGCGGATGCGGTCACCTGATTAGATGTCGTTGTGACTACCTATCGGAGAAATCCGGTAGATAATCTGCACACACCACCGGACTCATTGATTGTTGATTGAAGCACATCCCGTATTCTTTCGAACATTAACTCGAGTCGCTCAACATTTCTTATTCCAGTACGCTCTCGAGTTCATCGAGACCACAGGTGACTTCTGTCGAAGTTTCTTGAGTACGGTTTTGGGTTGCTGTCGTCGGTCCTGTTCGAGCCGCCACTGCTCCCTTGCTCGTTCGGCAGGCTGATTTCACTGTTGCTTGGTAGGTTCCTGATATTACACGCTACCTCGGCTTGTTACGCAGTGAATCTACTCGAGTTGCGACATAATCGTTCGAACCGCTCGTCCGGCAGATAGAGAGTAGTTGGATAGCGTGACCAGGATTCACCGGCCAGTGATGCCTCTCATCCTAATCTGAGTTCTTGCCCACCGAGGATGGACTGGAGCTGTTCAGGCGGATC
>JGI12447J12854_1000161_pt1 | contig 21452 bp, 19 predicted proteins | sample A23P2SouthBayCA_2_FD_12854 | JGI IMG/M metagenome (IMG submission 12854)
TGCCTACGTCTTCGTCCACCTCCTGCCGGAGGTCGCGGCTCGGCAACTGGCCGTCGTCGAGGCAGCCGGCAGGTCGTCCATCGCGACGGCCCTCGGCCGCGAGCGGGTGCTCTTCGTCGCTGCCCTGGTCGGGTTTGTCGCATTTTACGGGCTGGAGCAACTGGCCCACCGGTCCGGCGCCTCGGCCCGCGGGGACGACGTGGCCGGCGACGCCGGGTCCCGGACCACGGCCGGCGTCTTCTGGATCCACGTCGGCTCCTTCGCCGTCTACAACGCTCTCATCGGATACTTCCTTCTCCACCGTGAGGAACCCGGCGGTCAGGCGCTCGTCCTTTACGGCACGGCGATGGGACTGCACTTCCTCGTCAACGACTACGGCCTCCGGGACCACCACCAGGAGGCCTACGACGCAGTGGGTCGCTGGGTCCTGGCCGTCGCCGTCCTGGTGGGCTTCGCCGTCGGCGTCATCCTCGCCGTTCCGGAACACGTGCTCAGCCTCCTGCTCGCCTTCGTGGCCGGGAGCGTCGTCCTCAACGTCATCAAGGAGGAACTCCCGGAGGACCGCGAGAGTCGGTTCTGGCCCTTCGGCGTCGGAGTCGCGGGGTACGGTCTGTTATTGCTCTTCGTGTAGTGCGAGACACTCGCACTGCTCGCGTCTCGCGTCCCTCGGAAGCGGTGGGGATGGGATTTGAACCGGAGGAAGACGGTCGCCTCGTTTCACTCGGCGCTGCGACTTCCAGGGCTCAAATCCCGTGCCCACCGCCCTCGCTCACGCGACTCGTCGCTGTCGCTCCTCGTCGTCGTTCGCGAGAGGCGGTGGGGATGGGATTTGAACCCATGAGTCCTTGCGGACACCTGCTCTCAAGGCAGGCGCGTTGGGCCGCTCTGCCACCCCACCGCGCGCGACTACCCGGGGACATACGACGGCCACCACGGTCCGCGGCGCAGTCCCTCGGGGTGAGACGAGGCAGGACCGGGACGCTGTTTAAGCTATCGCTCTCGGTCACCGACCGGCTACCGACCCACCGACTGCCGTGCCGTTCCCGGCGCCTCGACGACCGCCACTCGAAGCGAGTAGCTGGTCTGTCCCGACCGTATTCTGGTCGAACCACCTACCGGCTCGGCCAAATCTGTTGGGCCACAGTCGTTTGCCGCTCGGAGTGGTCTGTCTTCACAAGATGGACCGGTTCGGAGTCGAGTGCGAGAACTGCGGGTCGATCCAGCGGGTCACGGCCGAGGGGTTTCCCGTCTGCGAGAACTGGGACTCGTTCAACCTTATGCAGGTCCAGCCAGTCTGAGCCACCGGGATTCAGACGTGTTCCGGTGGCATGAGGGTGGACCGGTCCCGGTCCGCGAGCCACTCGCACAGTTCACAGAGCTGGTCGGTCGCGGCCTCGAACAGCCGTTCACCCGTCTCGGCGGTGGCGTCCGTCTGGTCGCCGAGGACGCCGTTGTCCGTGTTCTCGATGGCGTCGTAGAAGGTCCGCGCGCCGTTCTGTGCGACGTCGCCGTCCTGCCAGTCGACCAGGCCGCCGTCGCGCGCGTCCGCGAGACGGTCATCGTGGACCAGGTCGGGGTGGAGGTGCTGGATCAGGGCCGTCTCCTTGGGCCCGCCGTGGGGCCCGTTGGACTCGAAGCTCTCGTCGACGAGGTCGGGGATGCTCTCGTTCCACATCCACTCGATGGCGTACATCGTGCCGTCGTCGCGCACACGTCGGCCCACCTCGCGCAGGTGCTCGACGTTACCGCCGTGGGCGTTGACGAAGATCACGCGGTCGATTCCGTGGTAGGCGAGGTTGCGCGTCAGCGACTCGACGTAGTCCCGGAAGGCCGGCGCGTCGGCCCACATCGTCCCGTGAAACTGGCGGTGGTGGGGACTGACGCCGACGGTGATCGTCGGGGTACAGAGATATCCGGTTTGCGCCGCGGCCTCCCGCGCGAACCCCTCCGCGATGAGGTGGTCGGTCCCCTCGGGGAGGTGGGGGCCGTGTTGCTCCGTCGAGCCGAGCGGGACGAGCGCCAGCGACTCGTTCGCGAAGTACTCCTCCAGGTCCGTCCAGGCCTCGTCGGCGAGGTACATCGATGGACGGAGTCCGGCCCGCTGGCACTTCAAACTGGCTCGACCGTCAGGCCGTCTCGGCTCCGGCCTCGAGCGTCAGGTCGCCGTCGCGCGAGACGACCTGCAGGTCGTGGTCCGCGACGAACTGCGCGAATCGCGGTGGCACGTTCCGGCCCGCCCGCACGCGCGCTCGAACGAGCGAGACGGCCGTCACGAGGTCGGCGGCAGTCTCCACGACGGGGAGCATCGGTGCGAAGCCGACGTCGAGTCCGGCGTCCGTGGCACGGTCCGTCACCGTCTGGACTGCTGGCGGTTCGAAGATCTCCGCGAAGTCGACGGGCTCGCACAACCCCGCGAGGTAGAGCCGTCCGCCGGTCGTCGGTCCGACGACGGCGTCGCGAGAGCGGAGTTCCATGGTGACCGTACCGAGGTGCTGGCGACGCAGGAACGCGGCCGTCGGTTCGACGATCGCGACGGAGTCGACCCCCTCGGTCTCCAGAAGGTGCGTCGCGGTGTTGCCCGCCCGGCCGGCGAACGTCTCGCCGACCTGGACCTCGTACCGGACGTCGTCCGGGCGCGGGATCTCGCCTGCCAGGGCCGTCTCGATTCGCTCGCGGGGATCGTCGTCCGCCGCGACCTGGTCCGCCGGCCGGTAATTGACCAGGAGGTCGCCCGCGCCCTCCTGGACGGCCGCACAGACGTCCGCGAGCATCGCCTCGTAGAGCGCGGCCGCGTCATCGGCTGACAGCGGCGTGGTCTCTGCGAGTCCCGGCAGCACCACACCCGGTTCCGGTGGGTCGGCCAGTAAAGCGACGGTTGGCATACGTGGAGGTCGGCCCCTCGGCGCCTTGTCCTTTTATACTCGGCCGCCCAGTGTCCGCCATGCGCTGGAGTCGTGTGGCCGGCGGTCTGGCCGTCCTCCTGACACTCGCCGCCGTCGTGGGCAGCCTCGCGACGTTCGCGGGCGCGAACGACCTGTTCCTGGCGCCCACTCGACGGCTTCCCGCGCTCGTGACGACCGTCTTCGTCGCTCTCGTCGTCGGTGGCGTCGTTCGCTGGGGCGGCTCGGAGCATGGACGGCGGACGCCGTACTGGTAGGTCGACGGTCGGTGACCGACACCATCACTCCGTAGGCTCTGCGTGGGTGTCGGCGTCGTCCGGATCGTCGACGGGACTCGACGGGTGGTAGCCGGTGTCGTACTCGCCCGGTCGACCGTCCACGCGGTCGGGGTTGATCCGGCCGCCGAGGAGCATGAAGTCCAGTACGGTGCAGTACAGCATCGCCTCGACGACCGGCACCCCGCGCGGGGGCAAAACGGGGTCGTGGCGACCGACAACCTGGATCTCCTTTCGCTCGCCGGTCTCCCAGTCGACGGTCTCCTGGGCCATCGGGATGGAGGTCGGCGCGTGTAGCGTCACTTCGCCGTAGATGGGCTCGCCGGTCGTGATACCGCCCTGGAGCCCGCCGTGGTCGTTGCCCTCGGGAACCGGATCGCCCTCGTCGGCGACGGTCTCCGGTCGGATCTCGCCGTCCGCGACGGTCCAGTTCTCGTTGCGGTCGATGCCGGTGACCTCGCGGGCGTCGCGACCGAGGCCGAACTCGAAGGCCGTAGTCGCCGGCACTGCCATCATGGCAGCCCCCAGGCGCGACGGGAACGAGTCGAACCGCGGGGCGCCGAGCCCGCGCGGCACGCCCCGGCATTCGAAGTAGATCGACCCGCCGATGGAGTTGCCCTCCTCCTGGTACCGGTCGATAACTTCGCGCATTTCCGCGGCCGTCTCGGGGTGGGCACACCGGACTTCGTTGTCTTCGGTGTGCTCTACCATCTCCTCGAAGGACACGTCCGGGGACTCGACGTCCCCAATCTGGTTGACGTGGGCCTTGATCTGCACGTCCTGGTCGCTCTGGTCGAGGACCTGCTTGGCGACAGCACCAGCCGCGACCCAGTTGACCGTCTCGCGGGCCGACGAGCGGCCGCCGCCGCCCCAGTTGCGCGTCCCGAACTTCGCGGAGTAGGTGTAGTCACCGTGTGACGGCCGCGGCGCGGTCACGAAGGGCTCGTACTTCCCCGAGCGGGCGTCCTTGTTCTGGATGACCATCCCCAGTGGGGTCCCCGTGGTGTAGCCGTCCTGGAGGCCGGACTTGATCGAGACCGAGTCGGGTTCGTTCCGACTCGTCGTGATCATCGACTGGCCGGGTCGGCGGCGGTCGAGGTCCGCCTGGACGTCGTCCTCGGCGAGTTCGACGCCCGCAGGGACGCCGGAGACCGTACACCCCATGGCCTCCCCGTGGGACTCCCCGAAGGTGGTGACCTGGAAGAGTCGCCCGAAGGTGTTGCCGTTCATTACGTCACGCTGGGAGGGGCGGGCATTTCAAGGTTACAATCGGCCAGTGACGGTTTACATACCATGCCGAGGCCAGGCCCGTCCGTGACCTGAGTCCAGCCCGGCGTCGTTCGCGATCGTGCGACGACCCGACGCCGGCCTCCCCCACCTGCGTCGCCAGTTCGCCAATCACACACCGCTCCTACCGGCTGACGTCTGCGCCGAGGGCGGTGAGCACGTCGAAGAACTCGGGGAAAGAGACGTCGACGTGCTCGGCGCCGGTGATCGTCGTGGTCCCCTCGGCGATCAGGCCCGCCACGGCCAGCGACATCACGATCCGGTGGTCGCCGCGGCCGTCGAGCGTCGTCCCCTCCAGGGTCGTCTCCTCGCCGTGGATCGCCAGTTCGTCTCTGGCCTCCTCGACGCTGGCCCCCATGGCGGTGAGGCTCTCCGCCATCGCCGACACGCGGTCGGTCTCCTTGTAGCGGACGTGTTCGCAGTCGGTGATCCATGTTGTCCCGTCGGCGGCGGCACCGAGGACGGCGATCGTCGGCAGGAGATCCGGCGTGTCGGCGACGCCGACCTCGATCCCCTGGAGGTCGCCGCGCGACACGGCGATCTCGCCAGCGTCGCGGTCCCAGTCGACGGTCGCACCCATGCGCTCGACGATTTCGACGATCGCCGAGTCGCCCTGTGCACTGGGTTGGGCGCCAGCGACGACAACGTCGCCCTCGGCAGCCAGCGCGCCGGCCGCCAGCAGGTAGGACATCGAGGAGAAGTCGCCCGGGACGTGGTACTCGCCGTCCGTCGGGCGGTAGCGCTGACTTCCCTGGACCGAGAAGCCACGTTTCGTCTTCCGTGTCCGGACGCCGAAGTCCTCGAGGACCTCCTGGGTAATTTCGACGTACGGCGCGCTCTTGAGTTCCGTCTGCAGCGCCACGTCGACGCCGGCCTGGGTCGACGCCCCGGCCATCAGCAGGGCGGTGACGAACTGCGAGGAGACGTCGCCCGGCATCGCGGCCGTGCCCCCGACGATGGGGCCGCCAACGACCAGCGGGGCCTGGCCGTTGTCCCGCGTGCTCTCGGCGCGACCGCCGAGTTGTTCGACCGCTTTGAGGAGCGGCCCCTGGGGGCGGGATCGGAGTGACTCGTCTCCCGTCAGGACAGTCATCCCGTCCGCGAGCGACGCGGCGGCGGTCACGAGGCGCATCGTCGTCCCGCTGTTCGCGCAGTCGATGACGTCGTCGGGGACCGCCGGCTCGCCGTCGAATCCCTCGACGACGAGTGTGTCACCGCCGTCGCGCTCTTCGACCGACCCACCGAAGGCCTCGACCGCACGCGCAGTCGCGCGCGTGTCGGCACTCAGGAGCGGGTCGTGGACTGTCGCGCCGTCCGCGTAGCCCGCGGCGAGGATCGCCCGGTGCGTGTAGCTCTTCGACGGCGGGGCCCGGGCGCGTCCCGACACCGTCGACTGCGAGATGTCGACGTCCATACGGCCGCTGCGGGGCCGCGCGTCAAGAGGATACCGGGACCGGCTTGCGGCTCCGCCGCACCCCTTCCTACACTGCCGCCCGGGAGGCGCGGTGGAGCATAGTCCCATCGTCGGTCGCCTCGCGAGTCCGGCGGGCAGCGACGAGACGTGGCAAGACGTTCCTCTCGGTCGCCATGGCCGATGTGCACTGGTCCATAGTCGCACCTGTCGGTTCGTCTTCCCCGCGATTTGGAATGGGGTGACCCGCTGGACGTTCGTCCGTCTGTTCAGGCGTCGCCGTTCTCGTACTCCAGCCAGATGTAGCGCGTCCCGTACGACCGGTACGGACGCCAGGCCGCTGCGACCTCGCGCATCTCGTCGCGAGACAGCTCCGCGCCGTTGCCGTACACCTGCTGGATGCCCTTTCGGACCGCGAGGTCGCCCAGCGGAAGGATGTCTTCGCGCGCGAGGGCGAAGATGAGATACATGTGAGCGGTCCAGGTGCCGACGCCGCGGATGTCGGTGAGGGCGTCGATCACGGCCTGATCGTCGTGGTCGGCCAGGCCCTCGCGAGTGAGGTCGCGCTCCTGGAAGGCCCGCGCGGCGTTGCGGACGTACTCGACCTTCGCGGTGCTCAGGCCGGCCTCGCGGAGCGCCCGCTCGTCGGCGGCGAGGACCCGGTCTGGCGTCACCTGGCCGTCGAGCAGGCCGAAGACCCGTTCCCGGACCGCCGTCGCCGACGCCGTCGAGAGCTGCTGGTTGACGATGCTGATCGCGAGCCGCTCGAACTCGTCCTCGGCTGGCGCGACCTCGACGGGGCCCCACCGGTCGACGAGGGTCGCCATCTCGGAGTCGGCACGGAGCGTTTCGTGGGCCGGGTCGTCCATCGAGACGTGCTGAGGGCCCGGTAGGCCATGAGCCTCACGGGTCGACGCGAGACCGGCGATTTTCCCGACCCGTTTCCTCAGAAGCCCTTGCCCTGGAGTTCGCGGGCGATGACGTTTTTCTGGATCTCCGTCGTCCCCTCGTAGATCTGCGTGATCTTCGCGTCGCGGTAAAAGCGCTCGACGTCGAAGTCGTTGACGTAGCCGGCCCCGCCGTGGATCTGGACGGCCTCGTCGGCCACTTCGACGGCGACCCGTGAGGCGAACTCCTTGGCCATCGAGGCGAGCGTCGTCAGCTGTTCGTCGGCGTTGTCGACGCTCCACGCGGACTTGTAGGTCAACATCCGCGCAGCCTCGGTCTGGGTGTACATCTCGGCGAGCTTGTGCTGGATGGCCTGGAAGTCGCCGATCGGTCGGCCGAACTGTTCGCGCTCCCCGGCGTAGTCGAGCGCGCGCTCGGCGGCCCCCTTGGCGATGCCGACCCCCTGGGCAGCGACGGCCGTCCGCGTGTCGTCGAAGAACTGCATCTGCTGGAGGAAGCCGGCGCCCTCCTCCCCGATCAGATTCTCTTCGGGCACGCGCACGTCGTCGAAGATGAGTTCAGCCGTGTCGGAGGCCCGGATGCCCAGTTTCCCCTCGATCTTGTCAGCCTCGAAGCCGTCGCGGTCGGACTCGACGACGATCTGCGAGAAGCCGGCGTAGCGGTCCTCGGCGTCGGGGTCCGTGTCACAGAGGACGACGAAGTGGTCGCCGACGGAACCGTTCGTGATCCACATCTTGTTCCCGTCGACGACCCACTCGTCGCCGTCCTTCTCGGCGCGCGTGGAGACCGCGGAGACGTCCGACCCGACGTCGGGTTCGCTGATCGCGGCGCCCATGATCGCGTCGCCCCGCGCGACCGGTTCGAGGAAGCGTTCCTTCTGGTCCTCGGTCCCGAACGCTTCGACGGCGTCGGCGCCGAAGGCGGTCGCGGTGATGCTGAGGCCGATCCCGGGGTCGGCCGCGAACAGTTCCTCGACGATCATGGCGACCTCGAGTGTCGAGTAGCCAGCACCGCCGTACTCCATGGGGATGCCCGCCCCCGTCAGCCCCATCTCCGCGGCGGCGTCGACGACGTCGTGTGGGAACTCCTCGGCGACGTCGTACTCCGTCGCGACCGGCCTGATCTCGTTCTCGGCGAAGCGTTTGACCTCCTCCCGAAGTTGTTCCTGTTCGCTGGAGAACGCGAATTCCATACGTCTCGTAGCCCCGTCGCCGACATAGTTGTTAGCACACTGCTTACAACTGGCGAAGAGTTCACAGTTTACCAGGGCGGCGACCCACCGACAGAAACGTTGAAACCTCGGCCGACAGTGGGTTCGACCACAGATGGACGCGTCAGACATCGAGGTCGTCACGGTGCTCGGTGCCGGCACCATGGGCCACGGCATCGCGGAGGTCGCAGCGCTCGCAGGGTACGACGTCCGCCTCAGGGACATCGAGGAGGAGTTGGTCGAGGAGGGCTACGGCCAGATCGAGTGGAGCCTCGACAAACTGGCTGAGAACGATCGCATCTCGGAGGACGACGCCGCGGCGGCGAAGGAGTCGATCACCCCGCTGGTCGACCTCGAGGAGGCCGTCGCCGACGCCGACGTCGTCGTCGAGGCCATCGTCGAGAACATGGACGTCAAGAAGGACGTCTACGGGGAACTCTCGGAGGCCGCCCCCGACCACACGCTCTTTGCCTCGAACACCTCCAGTCTCTCTATCACCGAGATCTCCGAGGCCACCGACCGCCCGGAACAGGTCTGCGGAATGCACTTCTTCAATCCACCGGTGCGCATGGACCTCGTCGAGGTCATCAGCGGCGGTCACACCGCCGACGAGACGGTCGGGGCGATCGCCGCCCTCGCGGAGTCCATGGGCAAGACGCCGGTTCACGTCCACAAGGACGAACCGGGCTTCATCGTCAACCGCGTCCTCGTCCCGCTCATGAACGAGGCCTGTTGGCAGGTCAGCGAGGACTTCGCGTCGATCGCGGAGATCGACTCGACGACGAAGTACGAGATGGGCCATCCGATGGGCGCCTTCGAACTGGGCGACCAGGTCGGCAACGACGTGACCTTCCACGTGCTCGAGTACATGCACCAGGAACTCGGCGACGCCTACGAGCCGGCCCCGCTCCTCTCCGAAAAAGTCGAAAACGACGAACTGGGTCGGAAGACCGGCCAGGGCTTCTACGACTACGAAGACGGCGGGGTCGACATCCCCGCCGACGCGGGCCGCGAGGACGTCCGCGACCGACTCCTGGCGATTCAGGCCAACGAGATCGGCAAACTCCTGGCGAAGGACGTTGCGGACCTCGACGCTATCGAACAGGCGCTAAAGCTCGGCGCGGGCTACCCGGAGGGACCTGCCCGGACGGCCGACGACGCGGGACTGGACCACCTCGTCGAGGTTCTGGAGGCCGCACACGAGGAAACTGGTGCCGCCCGGTACGCGGTCTCTGACGGCCTCCGGGAGGCCGCCGAGGCCGGTGGCTTCCACGGCGGCGAGGGCGGGGAGGCCGAGGCCTCTTTCGAGACCATCCAGATCGAGTACCCCGCCGAGTACGTGGGCCAGATCGTCCTCGATCGGCCCCACGCGATGAACACCGTCACGCCGCGCCTGCTGGACGAATTCGGCACTGCGGTCGACACGCTGGACGGGGACGAGGCGGTGCGGGCGATCCTCGTCACCGGTGCCGGGGACCGCGCGTTCTCCGCGGGAGCCGACGCTGCGGGCATGGCGGGAGACGGCGACTTCGACCCCGCCGCGCTCGCCCGGAAGGGCCAGCAGACCTGGGGCAAACTCGAAGAGGCGTCGGTGCCGGTCGTCGCGGGCATCGACGGCTACGCCCTCGGCGGCGGGATGGAACTGGCGACCTGCGCCGACGTGCGCGTCGCCAGCGACCGGTCGACCTTCGGCCAGCCCGAACGCAATCTCGGCATCATCCCGGGCTGGGGTGGAACCCAGCGCCTGGCCCCCATCGTGGGCGAGGGTCGCGCGCGCGAGATCGTCCTCACCGGCGACCACTACGACCCCGAGACGATGGCCGACTGGGGCTTCGTCAACGAGGTCGTCCCCGCCGACGAGTTCGAGGAGACCGCCCTCGAGTGGGCCGAGAAACTCGCAGGCGGACCGCCGCTCGCCCTGGAGGCCGCCAAGAAGGCGATGCTCGCGGGCCGCGACGACACCGGCGCCGGCCTGGAGGTCGAGGCCCAGGCGTTCGCCCACGTCGTCCAGACGGACGACTTCCTCGAGGGCGTCTCGAAACTCCAGAGCGACGAGGACCCCGAGTTCGAGGGGAAGTAGCGGGTCGATAGGAACGATTTTAAATACACCGGGCCGAATCAACGAGTGACGGCAGCCCCGTCGCGCTCGGTTGGTGTAGTCCGGCCAATCATTTCGGCCTTTCGACAATTGCGGCACACTGCCGGATTGGAAGAGAGCCGATGACCGGGGTTCAAATCCCCGACCGAGCACTTCTATTCCGTTTAGTAGCGGAGAGTCGTGTCCAGCGATTGGGGGCTCGTCCGCACGTCACCGTTGCGCGCGCGGGTGGAGGTAGTTCCGGTTCTCGGTCCAATTACGCCGCTCTCCACCGGAGGTACTATCGACGTACTCCGACCTAGGACCGGCTTACCGGCCAGGACGAGTAGAGTAGAAACCACCTGCCACCGCAGTACGCGTCACAATAGGTACACGTATTAGACGAACGACTGACGGCCGTTCATGGTTGGCAAACGGCTACCGTGGACGGACAGCTCCCTTCTGGAGACGCTCGGCGGCATCACCGGTGTCGGGTGGACGACGTCGGTGCTGGGCTTTCTCGCGACGGTTATGGGGTACGGGAACGGACTCGTGAGCCGACTCGTCGCCGACCCGCAGTCGCTGCTGTACGTCGGGGCCGTCTGTTTCGTCACCACGGTCGGTCTCGATCGCCTGTCGAACAGGTGGACCGAGGACTGAGCTCCCGCGGACGGTAGGCTTTTGCCCGGATCGTCCCTTCCGTCTACCGTGAAGCGACGGACCGTACTCGGGACGATCGGAGCCACCCTCCTCGGCGGCCTCGCTGGCTGTCTCGGTGGCGGAGACGAGACCGCATCCCCCGATTCCGGCAGGACGCCAACCCAGACGCCGACGCAGGGCGCCCCGTTCGAACATTCGGGGACCCTCGACGAGACGTTCGCGACGAACGGCGACTATCCGCCGGACGACGACCCCGCCGACGGACGGCCGCCCGCGTTCGAGGATCCACCGGCGGCGCCCGACGCCGATCCGTCGTCGTTCGAGACGCTCGACGTGAACGGCGAGACGGTGCGACTGGCCCCGATCGACGTCGTCGAGGCGTGGCACCGCCGTGGCGAAGCCCGGTTCGTCGACGCGCGTGGCCGCGACCAGTACCTGTTCGCACACGTGTACGGGGCTGTCTGGTCTCCAGCGATGCAGGGGTCGGCAGGTGGGGCCATCGACGCCTGGCCGGCGGAGGATCGGATCGTCACGTACTGTGGTTGCCCACACCACCTTTCCTCGATCAGGGCTGCAGGCCTCCAGATAGGGGGGCACACCGAGGTGTACGCGCTCGACGAGGGATTCCTCGACCGGGAGGGATCCTGGAAGGGCGAGGACTACCCGATGGCGGGAACCGAGTTCCGCGACGGAGCCCAGGCGTCGGTGTCGACCTGGCGCATTCGGGGGGCCGTAGACCCCGCGTACGCCGGCGAGTACGTCTGGGCGCAGACGGCGCGCCAGTACGAGGCGGCGCCTGTCGCAGGCGACGGAAGCTACGACCTCACGTTGCACTTCGCGGACGTCACGGCCGACACGCCGACCACCGTCACCACGCCGACGGACTCCGTGACTCGACCGCTCGGTGACCTGGCCACAGATCCGTCCGACGTCACGTGACTCCCTCGGCGCGCGTTTTATACGGTCCGACCACCGAGATCTGGACATGCCCCGGAAGACGACGGTGTGTGACAACTGCGGGTACCGGGTGCGGTGGAACCCGGAGACGCGAGCGGGACCGACGGTTTTCTTCGAGGAGGGACTGTGCCCGAGTTGCGAGCACAGCTTCGCGGATCGCGCACCGGTGTCGGCCCGCCGTGGCCGGAATCGGTAGGCGGTCGGTAGTCATATGGCCGACGGGTGACAGCCCTTGCACATGCAGGTAGTCATCCTCGCCGCCGGGGAGGGGACGCGGATGCGCCCCCTGACGGCGTCGCGGCCCAAGCCCATGTTGCCGGTCGCGGATCGGCCCCTCTGTGCCCACACCGCCGACGCCGCGGTCCGGGCCGGCGTGGACGAGATCGTGTTCGTCGTCGGCTACGAGGGCGACGCCGTCCGGGAGTACTTCGGCGAGACCTACCGTGACGTCCCGGTGGCCTACGCCGAACAGGCCGAGCAACTCGGGACGGCACACGCGGTGCAAGCGGCCCGCGAGCACCTGTCGGGCCCGTTCGCCGTGCTGAACGGCGACGACCTCTACGAACCCGACGCCCTGGCTGTCCTCTTCGAGGGCGGCCCGGCGGTCGGCACGTACGAGGTCGCTGACCCTCGCCCCTACGGCGTCTTCGACGTGAGCGACGGGGCCGTCACCGGCATCGTCGAGAAACCCGACGATCCGCCGTCGAACCTCGTCAACGTCGGGGCCTACGTCTTCCCCGCCGACGCGCGCGACTGGCTCGACGTCTCCAGGAGCGAGCGCGGCGAATACGAGATCACCGACGTGCTGACGCGCGTCATCGACGAGTTCGAGGTCCGGACGGTCCCGATCGATCGCTGGCTCGGCGTCGGCCGGCCGTGGGAACTGCTCGAGGCCAACGAGTGGAAACTCGACGAACTGGACCGGCGGATCGAGGGGGACGTGGCCGAGAGGGCGGATCTCCGCGGGAACGTGGTCGTCGAGACCGGCGCCACCGTCGACTCGGGCGTCGTTATCGAGGGACCGGCGCTCCTCCGATCGGGTGCGTCGGTGGGTCCGAACGCCTACGTCCGGGGGGCGACGCTCCTCGGCGAGGACGCCCACGTCGGCGCGAACGTCGAGGTCAAAAACAGCGTGATCATGGCCGGGACGGACGTCCCCCACCTCTCGTACGTCGGTGACAGCGTGCTTGGACGGGACGTCAACTTCGGGGCCGGGACGACCGTGGCGAACCTCAGGCACGACGACGAACCCGTCATGGTGACCGTCAAGGGGGAGCGCGTCTCCACCGGGCGCCGGAAGTTCGGCGTCGTCGCCGGTGACGGCGCGAAGACGGCGATCCAGACGAGCCTGAACGCCGGCGTCACGCTCTCTCCGGATGCCCGGACGGAGCCCGGTGACTCGGTCCTGCGGGACCGGTGAGGTGGACCTGCGGAGCGCAACCCTGGACCGACGTGGGATATGTGGGATTAAGTGGGGTCACCCCGAGGTACCGGACGAGATGGTAGATCCGACTTCTGACCTCGGGGAGAACGTCTCCGAAGACGACGCCCCCAGGTGCGCGACGTGTGGCGATCCGATCGTCGGATCGCCCGACCATCGCGTGACCACCAGGATCGAGGACGACTCGGTGGAGACTATCCACTTCTGTGACGACGACTGTCGCGAGGGCTGGACCGCCGCGACCGTGGAGACGAACTGACCAGCGCTCGTCGTCGCCGTGCACGGTGCGGGACCGCCGAGCAGCCTGTCGGCGATCGGAAACGTCGCCACGACGGGACGCTGGAGTCCGCCTCGCCACTACCAGTATATAACCTATATGCTTCGGTCGACTGCGGGTAAGTGAGCCCTGACCGCTCCGCGACGCCGGTCGCGATGCCGCCGCTACCATTCAAATATGTTACAAACCTTGGCCTCGCTCACACGAGTTCGGGGCCCTACCGGGTGAACGGTTGGCATGGGAACTGATCGGTAGTGGGACGTATTCTATCAAAAAAATATGCTATATTTCGTACGATTTGCATGAAGGACAATTTTATTATGGACTCCGCCATGGGTAGGGAGTGCCTCAGGGAAGCGCGAGCACGGACCCGGAAATGGGCGAAACCGGCAGTTTCGCGGCCCGCCCTGGCGTTCGGACTGGCAGCATCTCGCGCGGGCCACGACCAACGAGGGAACGCATGAACGAGAATGATAAGCCTATGACATCAGATGGGCGCCCAGCGGAGGATGGGGTCGACGGGGCGATCGGTACTGGGAAGTACGCGGTCGCGCCGGAGGCGACGGAGACGTCCGCCGTCGAGGACGCATTCACCGAGGACATCCTCGACGAGGACGGGCCGGACGACGACGTCGGCCTCTTCGACGACATCCTGCAGGGGGACCCGATCTTCGAATCCAAGGAGGTGATGCGGCCGAGTTACACGCCGAAGAAGCTCCCGCATCGAGAGGAACAGATCAACAAGATGGCGTCGATCCTGGCGTCGGCGCTGCGCGGCGACACCCCGTCGAACATCCTCATCTACGGCAAGACGGGGACGGGCAAGACCGCGTGTGCGAAGTACGTCAGCCAGGAGCTACAGCTCACCTCGGAGAAGTACGACGTGCCGTGTCTCGTCGAGTACATCAACTGCGAGGTGACCGACACGCAGTACCGCGTCCTGGCCCAACTGGCCAACAAGTTCATCGAGCGCAACAAGCAGACGTTGCGCGACGAACTCGACCGTCTCGAATCCCTGCGAAGCGACGTCCGCGACGGCGTCGCCTCGCTCGCGGACACGGAGTTCCGCAGCGTCAACGACATCTCCGAGCGCATCGACGAGGTGACGACGGAACTCGACGAGCGCCTCGACGAGGTCCCGATGACCGGGTGGCCGACCGACCGCGTCTACAGTTACTTCTTCGACGCCGTGGACTACCAGGAGCGCGTGGTGGTCATCATGCTCGACGAGGTGGACAAGCTCGTCGAGAAGAGCGGCGACGATACGCTGTACAACCTCTCGCGGATGAACTCGGACCTGGACAACTCCCGCGTCTCCATCATGGGCATCAGCAACGACCTGAAGTTCACGGACTTCCTCGACCCGCGGGTCAAGTCCAGTCTCGGCGAGGAGGAGATCGTCTTCCCGCCTTACGACGCGAACCACCTCCAGGACATCCTCGAACAGCGCGCGAGCATCGCGTTCAAGGGCGACGCCCTCGGCGACGGCGTCATCCCGCTGTGTTCGGCCTTCGCCGCGCAGGAACATGGCGACGCCCGCCGGGCGCTCGACCTGCTCCGGACCGCCGGCGAACTCGCCGAGCGCTCGAAGTACGACGAGGTCCACCAGAAACACGTCCGGAAGGCCCAGCAGAAGATCGAACTCGACCGCGTGGCCGAGGCCGTCCGTACGCTTCCGCCCCAGTCCAAGCTCATCCTCATGGCGATCATCCGCTTAGAGGAGATGGGGACGGACTCGATCAACACCGGCGAAGTCTACAACACCTACAAGAAGCTCTGCGATCGGATCGACTTCGACGTCCTGACTCAGCGCCGGGTCACCGACCTCATCAGCGAACTCGACATGCTCGGCATCGTCAACGCCATCGTCGTCTCGAAGGGCCGCTACGGGCGCACCAAGGAGATCAGCCTCTCGGTGCCCCAGGAGGAAACCAAGGCGGTCCTCCTGTCGGACTCCCGCTTCGAGAAGATCGACGACGAACACGTCTCCTGAGAATTCTGCGGCGACCGGCGACATCCGTTGGTGGTGTCATCCTGCGCACACTCGTCTGACGCCCGTGCGACACGTTTCGACTGGAACGTCAGACGCTCGTGCGACACGTTTCGACTGGAACGTCAGACGCTCGTGCGACACGTTTCGACTGGAACGTCAGACGCTCGTGCGACTCGTTTCGGGCGGAGCAGCACCGATGCCTGCCGCTCGTCCGACGCCCGGCCGACGGTCCGAGCCCCACTCCGGACCGTTTCGCTCGCCGTCAGCCGTCCGTCAGACGAGCGTGCGACTCGTTTCGAGTGGAACGCGATTCGGGTTGGACGGCCGGGATGCGATCAGAACTGGCTCAGCCGGGACTGGTTTCGCTTGAGCGCCGTCGCCGGGTAGCCGAGTTCCGTCGTCACGTGGTCGGCGAAGGCGTCGGTGCTGCCGTGGAGGACGAACACCTCCTCGGGGTCGACCGCGCGGACGAGCTCGCACAGTTCTTCGAAGTCACAGTGGTCCGAGATTGGGAATCCGGCGTCGACGTTCCGCGAGAAGCGGTACCCGTCGTGGAGCGCCCAGCCCGAGAGGCCGGCCGTGACCGCGTTCGCCTCGTCGATCAGGTCGTCGACGTACCTTCCGCGACGCCGACCCGGGAGCACCAGGGCGTCACCGGCGTCGAGGTCGGCGTCTCCATCGTAGACCTCGACCGGAAACGAGACGTCGAGGTGGTCTTCGATCACGGCGTTTATCTCGGCGATTGCCGGCGACACGAGAATCCGGTCGCGCTCTGACTCGGCGAGGAGGTGCTGGACCGCTTGAGCCCGCCCGAGCGAGTAGCCAAAGCAGATGGCGGGCCGGTCGGCGTTCTCGGCCAGCCACGCGAGGAAGTCGTCGGCCACCGCGGCGGTCGGCGGAAACTCGTAGCTGGGTTCACCGTACGTCGACTCGACGATCAGGACGTCCGCCGACGGTGGCTCGAAGCCGTCGAGGTAGAACCGGTCGCGGGTGCTCGCGTCGCCGGTGTAGAGGTACGTCCGCTCGCCCTCGATCAGCGCCGCGCGCGACCCCGGGACGTGGCCGGCGTCGAACAGTTCGATCCGGGGATGGTCGACGCGGTCCGGGAGGGGGACGTCCGGCCGTCGGACGGCCGCGAGGGCCCGCGTCAGCGGCGACCAGACGGCCTCGGCCGGCGGGCTCCGGTACAGGTGATCGCCGTGGGCGTGACTGACGATAGCCACGTCGCCGTCGGGCGCGTTCGCGTCCGCGACGACCGTCTCGCCGGTCGCCAGTTCGATCCGCAGGCCGTCGCCGTAGGCCACCGTCATTGGTCCTTGTAGAGTCGCCGCACCTTCTCGACGCCGTCCACGTCGTCCAGCCCGAGGTCGTCGCGGAAGCCGACGAACCTGGGGAACCGCAGGGCGAACCCGGAGTCGTACTCCGGCGATTTCTGGATCTCCTCGTACTCGACGCCGAGCACGACCGACGGCTCGAAGACGACTTCGCGGCCGTCCCGTTCGACGATGGTCGGCTCCAGACGCTCGGTGATTTCGGCCAGTTCCTCGTCGGTGAACCCGGTCGACAGCCGTCCGACCTCCCGGAACTCCCCGGTCTCGTCGTCCCGACAGCCGAGGAACAGCCGACCCAGACGGTTGCTCCGGCGGCCCTCGCTCCACTTCGCGCGGACCACTGTCAGGTCGAGCGGCTCCATCGTCGGCTTCACCTTGACCTGGTATCCCACGCGACTCCCTGGCTGGTAGGTCGCGTCAGGGTTCTTCACCATGACGCCCTCGTGACCCGCGGCGAGGGCGTCCTCGTAGAACTCGGCGGCCACCTGGCGGTCGTCGGTCACCAGCGACGCCATCCGGTCGAAGTTCCCCGGTCGGGGATCGAGGATATCCTCCAGCGCGTCGACCCGCTCGCGGAGCGGTGCGTCGAGATAGTCCTCGCCCGACAGGGAGAGGAGGTCGAACAGCTGGACCGCGACGGGGACCTCCTCGACCAACTTCTCGACCTCGTACTTGCGCTTGATCCGCCGGGAGAGGGCCTGGAACGGCAGCGGGTCGCCCGTCTCGGGGTCGTAGGCGAGCACCTCGCCCTCGACGATGCAGCGGTCGGCCTCGACGCACTCGCCGACCCACTCGACGATTTCGGGGAACTGTTCCGTGACGTCCTCCAGTCGTCGCGTGAAGATGCCTATCTCGTCGCCGTCGACGTGGACCTGGATGCGGAAGCCGTCGAGTTTGTACTCCAGCAGGGCCGCCTCGAGATCCTCGTCGATTTCCTCGCCGTCTTCGATCCCGTCCCGTCCGGCGACGGTCGTCAGGGCGTCGTCGAGTCCGTCGGCCTTCTTGGCGAGCATCACCTGGAGGGGGCGGAACAGTTCGACGCCCAGGTCGTCGAGACCCGCGACACCCTCGTCGCGTGCCGTCTCGGCCACGAGGCGGTAGTCGTTGGTCACCTGGAACCCGCGCTCGACTGCCTCGACGCCCGCCTCGAACGCCGCTTCGTCCTCGCGGTCTGCCAGGAAGGCCTGGGCGATGGCGTCCCGGATCGTCCCCTCCCCGATTCCGAGACGGAGGTGCCCGAGGACCGTCCGGACGACGTACTTCGCCTCGTCGGGGTCGGCGTCGGCGATCAGGCCCGCGACGGCGTCGATCCGCCGACCCTGGCTGCCCTCGCCGTCGTAGGTCGCGACCTCCTGGAGTGTGTCGTGGACCTCCCGGACGGTCAGCGTCTCGGAAAACAGCGTCTGCTGGCGTTCGTTCTCGACGGCCCAGGCTGCGGCGCTGCCGAGGTCGCCGGTCTCCCGCCAGGCGTCCTCCACCGCATCGTCGTCGACCCCGGTCGCCTTCGCGACGGCCTCCGCGGTGAGGTTCGAGGAGAGACCGAGTTCGTCGGGCTTCCAGGCCGCGAAGGGGTCGCCCCGCAGGAGTTTCACGACTAGCGGGAGGTGCTCGGCGTCGGCCGACCGGAGTGCCTCGGCGACGACGTCGGTGAGTTCGAGGTTCGCCTCCGTCGCATCGAGGCACTCGTAGACGTCGACCAGGTCGGCGTAGTCCATCGTTGCCGCCTTTCGCGCGAGCGAGAAAAACTCCTGCGGGTGCCCCTCGCGGACGGCCCGCGCCACCGCCCTCGGGCACTGGTCACCAATCTGTGTCAACGCATAACACGACGCGGCCCGTACCGTCGAGACGCCATGTGCCACCACGGCTATCACTCCCGGGAGGCCCTCGAAGACGAAAGCGCACGTAAACCCCGAGAGGCGGACGGGGACGCCGACACGGACGAGGGAACCCCCTCGTTCCTCAACGAGGAGCGCGACGCCGAGGTCGACCTGCTGACCGACGGTGGCGACGCCCGTTCGTCGGACGACGACGCGTAGCGACCCGCCCGGGCCCTCGAGTTTTCGTCCGCCGACGCACCGGTCATTCGAACGCACCCAGTTCGTAGTTCTCCTCGCCGCGCAGGTGCCGGCGGACGTCGACCCGGTCCCAGCCAAGCGGGGCCGTCACGCTTTCCGTGGCGCGCACGAGCAACTCCGTGTAGAAGTCCACGTCGTAGTCGGGGACGTCCTCGAAGTGCAGGCGGACGCGCTCGCGGCCGTCGGCCGCGTCGTCGACCACGACGTACCGGACGTCCTGGCCGGGGTGGCGCTCCAGGCCGTGCAACCGACAGCGCTGGAGGGCCGCGACGGTCCGGGTGGACTGCCGGTATTCGGCGAGTCGCTTCGACACGCGCGTCCGGATCACGAGATCGTCCGGATCGACGCGGTGGGCCTCCAGCCGTCCGATCGCCGTCCGGAGGCGAGCACAGACCGCCTCGGGGTCTCGCGTCTCGTCGACGATGTCGAGCAGGTCGCGCTGGACGGCCTCGACGAACGCCGGGGTGGAGCGCTGGCGCGCCTCGATGCCCCGGACCTTGTAGTCCCCGCCGGCTTGCTTGCCGAAGTACCGCGTCAGCGCGCCCTCCCGCCCGTCGCGCTTCGGACAGAAGGCGATCCACTCGTAGCGCGCCTCCCGGTCGAGCGGAATCTCGACGCTCTCCTCGATGGCGTCGATCACGCCCTCGACGGGGGTGTGGTCCGGATCGACCGGTTCGAGCCAGAGGCTGTCGACGATGCCGTGGACCACCCGCCAGCCCCGGGCCTCGGCGCACTCCTTGGCGGTCAGGAGGTGCTCGCGGGCGATGGCGTTGATGGCCTCGTGGCACTCGATGCGGCCGAACTTACTGTTGCGGTAGCCCTGGTAGCCGAAACACGACACCAGGATCCACTTCAGCGCGCTCGAGATCGCCGCGAGGTCGTCCTCGCACGTCGGGTCGACGTCCACGTCGACGCTCAAATCGACGGCCGGTACTTCGCCCGGCAATGTTTTACCCTCGTGAGAATTAACTCCTTCGAGAGCAGAAATTTGCTCCTTGCACGTTGCGCGGTCGTCGACCAGGGGGCCGAGGACGTCGCCGAGAAAGCCGTCCTCCGGGCAGACGTTGTACCCCAGTTCGGGGACCGGATCGTGGTCGGGGTGACAGTCACAGAGGACGGTGTCGGGGCTGACGTTGTGCTCGCAGATGATCCGCGGGTACAGCGACGCGAAGTCGACCTCGTGGACGTCCTCGTGGAGGCCGACGTCGGGCTGGTAGGTGAGGCCGCCGCGGTCGGCGGCGTGGAGCGTGTGGACGTCCTTGAACGCCTCGGGGTACCACTTGTTCCAGGGGACGAGCACGTCCCGCTCGACTGCCTCGCGGATCTGGATGGCCGTCAGGACGTTGCCGATGCTCGCCCAGCCAACCTCCTGGATGGGCTTCCAGGACGTCGCGACGAGATAGCGGAGGCCCGCGAGGTTCGAGCGGTGCCACATGAAGCTGTTCGAGCGGTCGAGGACGACCCGTCCAGGGACGTCGTAGCGCGCCGGCGAGTGGCCGACTCGGCCGTAGCTCTCGAAGGTATTTTCGCCAGCGAGCTGCTCGTAGCCGGGGCGCCGGCCGAGCTGGACGTCCACCCCACAGCGTTCGCCGACGTCGAAGAGCAACGGGACGACGTCGGCGGAACTGCAGACCAGCACGTCCGGGTCCGCGCTCGCGATTCGACGGTCGACCGTCTCGACGGCGTCCGCGGGAGCGTTTCCGACCGGTTCGCCGTCGATTTCGATTGCGGTCACGTCGCCGTCAGCCAGTGCTTCCTCGGGGACGTCGACGGACAGGCACCGTAGTTCCCTCGAGGGTACGGGGTCGGTCTCGGTCTCCAGGGCGTACCGGAACTGCGGCGACAGGTCGACGTCGAACAGGCGGTAGGTGCCCGGCGCCGCGAGGTCCCGCTCGTGGGTGTGCTTGCACTCGCGGGCGAGGGGCGTCACGTCGGCCAGGCGTTCGACGTCGACGCGCAGGACCCGCGTGCCCTCGTCGGCGTCGAGTGTGAGGAACTTCTCGACGACGGCCGTTTCGGCGACCTTGGGATCGTCGCCCAGGCGGTCGGCCAGCCGGCCGAGTTGCCCGCTCGTCGGGCGCACGTGGATCGACGGCCGGTAGTCCCGATTTCGTGTCACCGTCGCGCCGTCCCCCGTGGCCGTCCACTCGCGGACGACGCCGTCCGCGAACTCGAACTTAAACGGCATCGGACGCGTCGTCGCGGTCTCGCTCGTCGACGTCGGCGCCGGACGCATCGGCCAGGCGCTCCTCAAGGGACTCGACGCGTTCGTTCAGCGCACGGACCTGGCGCTTCTGGACCAGGAGCATCGCGACGAGGATGGAGTGCATCGGTTCGCGAGCGTTCTGGAGGCCGGCGGCGTCGGCGTGGCTCTCGGCGTCGTCGAACAGCGCGTCGAAGGCTGGCTGGTGCTCGGCGCGTAGCCCGCGGCGGAACGTTCCCCAGTCCTCGCGGTATCGCCGGAGCAGGTCCCGGAAGGTGGGGTTCGTTCTACCCACGCACCCCACCTCCCTGAACAGAAATCAGTTGCTGTCTGGTGGTCGTGGCGCCCTTCGCTATCGGAAAGCCCGTCTGTGTCATGCCCTCGAACGGTCGGGAGCCGGCGGGGTAAGTGGCGGCCGGCGCCGCGCGCCGGAACTGAAACTGCCG